>JACXTT010001340.1_pt1 | contig 41109 bp, 45 predicted proteins | sample 9270951 | NCBI WGS metagenome assembly JACXTT01 (sample SAMN15532306, study PRJNA645909) | rock metagenome | isolation source: weathered quartz diorite | place: Puerto Rico | collected 2017-06-21
GGCAGGTTGCCGTCCGGGAACTCGACGTCGATGGCGGGTCCGATCACCTGCGTGATGCGTCCGATGCTCGGCATGTAGCGACTATCCTTTCAGGGCTTCCGCGCCCGAGACGATCTCCATGAGCTCCTTGGTGATCGTCGCCTGTCGGGCGCGATTCATCGAGAGCGTCAGCCGGTCGATCATGTCACCGGCATTCCGGGTGGCGCTGTCCATCGCCGTCATGCGCGCGCCGTGCTCGCTCGCGACCGCCTCGAGCAGCGCCTGGGTGAGGAGCGCCTCGACGTAACGGGGCAGGAGGCGGGCGAGGAGGGCACCGCGCTCGGGCTCGAAGATGTAGTCGACCGCCGGTGGCCCTTCGCCCGGGGTGGCGACCGGCAGGAGCGGCACCGCGCTCGGGACCTGCGAGATCGCCGACCGGAAACGCGTGTAGATCAGGTAGACCGCATCCGTCTGCTCGTCGACGAAGCGCCGGGTCAGCTCCGCCGCCAGCTCGGCCGCCATCGCCGGCGCGGGAGTCGTGAGAATTCCGAGCTTCTGCACGACCACCCGCCCCGCGCGCCGGCGATAGTGCTCGACCCCCTTCCGACCGACCACGGCAAGCGCGATCTCGGCAGACCGCTCCCGCGCGAACGCCGTCGCGAAGCGGAGGAGGTTCGTGTTGTAGCCGCCGCAGAGACCGCGGTCGCTGGTGAGTACCAGGAGGTCGACCCGGCGCTCGGGCCGGCGCGCGAGCAGCGGGTGGGCGTCCGGCTCGACACCGGCGGCGACGGCGGTGAACATCTCCGTCAGCTTGCCGGCGTACGGCCGGGCTCGCTCGGCCGCCTCCTGCGCGCGGCGGAGCTTCGCCGCGGCGACCATCTTCATCGCCTTCGTGATCTGCTGGGTCGAGCGGACGGTCGCGATCCGCTTTCGGAGTGCCTTGAGACTGGGCACGGCCTACGGCTTGAAGTGTCCGTCGAAGGCGGTGAGGGCCGCCTCGAGCTTCGTCTTGACGTCGTCGGTCAGTTCCTTCTTGTCGCGCAGCAGCTTCAGGGTGTCGGCCTGCTTCGCATCGAGATAGGCGAAGAGCTCGTGCTCGTAGCGCTGCACGGCGGCGACGGGCAGGGGATCGAGGCGGCCGCTCGTCGCGGCGTAGATGATCGCGATCTGCTTCTCGACCGGCAGCGGCGCGAACTGGCCCTGCTTCATGACCTCGACGAGGCGTTGACCGCGGTCGAGCTGTCGCTTCGTCGCCGCGTCCAGATCCGAGCCGAACTGCGCGAACGCCGCCATCTCGCGGAACTGCGCCAGCTCGAGCCGGAGCGGTCCGGCGACCTTCTTCATCGCCTTCACCTGGGCGTTGCCGCCGACGCGCGACACGGAGATGCCGACGTTCACCGCGGGCCGGACGCCCGAGTAGAAGAGGTCGGACTCGAGGAAGATCTGCCCGTCGGTGATCGAGATGACGTTGGTCGGGATGTAGGCCGACACGTCACCGGCCTGCGTCTCGATCACGGGCAACGCGGTGAGCGAGCCGCCACCCTGTGCGTCGCTCATCTTGGCGGCGCGCTCGAGCAGGCGCGAGTGGAGATAGAAGACGTCGCCGGGGTAGGCTTCGCGGCCGGGCGGACGGCGGAGGAGGAGAGAGAGCTGGCGGTACGCGGTCGCGTGTTTGGAGAGGTCGTCGTAAATTACGAGCGCGTGGCGGCCGCTGTCGCGGAAGAACTCCCCCATGCTGCAGCCGGCGTACGGCGCGATGAACTGGAGCGGCGCCGGGTCGGAGGCCGACGCGAGCACGACGGTCGTGTACTCCATCGCGCCCTCGCGGGTGAGCCGGTCGACGACCTGGGCGACGGTGGAGCGCTTCTGCCCGATCGCGACGTAGAAGCATTGCACGTCGCCGCCGCGCTGGTTGATGATCGTGTCGAGCGCGATCGCGGTCTTACCCGTCTGCCGGTCCCCGATGATGAGCTCGCGCTGGCCGCGGCCGATCGGGATCATCGCATCGATCGCCTTGATGCCGGTCTGGAGCGGCTCCTTCACCGGCTGGCGGACGACGATCCCGGGCGCTTTCAGCTCGATGCGGCGCGTGGCGGTGGTCTTGATCGGGCCCTTCCCGTCCTCGGGCTGTCCGAGCGCGCTGACGACGCGACCGAGGAGCGCCTCGCCGACGGGAACCTCGGCGATCCGGCCGGTGCGCCGGACCTCGTCGCCCTCCTTGATGGCCTGCTGCTCGCCGAGGATCGCGGCGCCGACGTTGTCCTCCTCGAGGTTCAGCACGATGCCGTAGATGCCGTGCGGGAACTCGATCAGCTCTCCGGCGGCCGCCCGGTCGAGGCCGTAGATGCGCGCGATGCCGTCCCCCGCCGACAGCACCATGCCCGTCTCGCGCACCTCGAGCTGCTTCTCGTGCTCCTTGATCTGCTCGCGGATGATGTCGCTGATTTCCGCCGCGCGGATCTGCATCGCTCTGCTCCCCCGGCCGGCGGCTAGGCGCCGCCCTCGGCCATGTCCTTCGTCAGGCGGGTCAACTCCGTCTTGACGCTTCCATCGTACACGGTGCCCCCGATGTCGAGCACGACGCCGCCGAGCAGGTCGGCGTCGACCTCGAACGTCGGTACGATCTCGCGGCGGCCGGTCAGGCGCCGGGCGAGCTCGACGATCTCGTTCCGCTCGGCGCTGCTGAGCGGCGCCGCGGAACGCATCGTCACGCGTGCCCGCCCGAGCTCGTCGTCGAGAAAGCTGTCGTACCAGCGCGCGATCTCGGGCAGCAGCACGAGCCGGTTCCGCTCCGCGAGGAGCGCGACCAGGCTGGCGAGCGTCCCCGAGACGCCGAGTGCCGTTGCCACCGCCTTCGCGGTCCGCAGGCGGGCGTTCGCCTCGATCGCGGGGCTGAGGGCGAGCGGCCGGAGACGCGGCTCCTCGAAGGTCGCCGCCGTCCGCGCCAGGTCCTCGCTCGCGGCGGCGAGGGTCCCCTCCTCGCGGGCGAGCTCGAGGAGTGCTCGCGCGTAGCGCTTGGCGAGGCGCCCGTTCACGACGCTCCTCCGGCACCCGTCACGAACACGCGGACGAAGCGCTGCTGGTCCTCCGGCCCGAGGGCCCGCCGGATGAGTACACTCGCCTGCTGGACCGCCTCCTCGATCGTCTCGGCGCGGAGTGCCTGGCGCGCGGCGGAGAGCTCCTGCTCCGCGAGCACCCGGGCGTCGGACCGGATCCGGTCCGCCGCCTTGCCGCCGGAGGCGACGAGGTTGGCCGCCTCGAGCTCCGCCGCCGAGCGCATGTCCGCCCGGAGCTGCTCGCGGAGCGCCGGCAGCGCCGCGATGTCGCGGGCGAGGGTCGCGCGGAGTGCGGCGGCCTCCTCTCGGGCGCGGGCGCCGGCCTGGAGTGCCTTGCGCAGCCGTGCCGTGCGGGCACGGAAGTACTCACCGGTGGGTCCCCGCAGGAAGCGTACGAGGACGGCGACGAAGATGATGAAGTTGAGCGCGGGCCAGAGGAGATCCGACGGCCCCGGAGCGACCTGTGGCGCGCCGTGCTCCGTCACAGTGACCGTCCGAGAACCTTCTCGGCCACGAGGCGTGCGATGTCGTGCGCGGACTCGCGCAGCGCCTGTCGCGCGGCCGACACGTCACGCGCGATCCCGGCCCGCGCGTCGGCGATCGTCCGCTGGGCTTCGTCGTGCGCCTCGCTGATCAGCCGCTTCTGCTCGGCCTCGGCGCGACGGACGATGTCCTGCATGTCGCGCTGCGCCTCGGCGCGTGCCTGGTCGAGCGAGGCGGCGTGCTCGGCCCGCAAGCGTTCCGCTTCCGCCTGGATCGCACGTGCCTCGGCCAACGCGCCCTCCGACCGCTCCCGCCGCGCCCGGAGGACGCGCAGGGCGGGATCGAACCAGAGACGCTTCAGGACGATCCAGAGCACGACGAAGATCGCGATCTGAACCAAGAACGTGTAATCGGGCGGGATCTTGAGCATTCAGTGCGGGCCGCGACCGTCTTCACTAGCCGACGCGTCGCAGCAAATCCAGGGAGGTGGGGGGGGGCAGCGCGGGCGCTACTTGGCGAGCTCGGAGTGCGCCTTCAGCGGAGCCACGTCGCCCAAGCGCTCGTCCTTCGGGAAGAAGGCGACCTTCCGATCCTTGTCGGCGCGGATGGCAGGTTCGGCGGCGCCCATCGTGCACTGCCCTTCGAACACGACGCCGTCGTGGATCACGAGACTCGGAGCCGAGATGTTCCCGAACACCTTGCCCGGCGCTCGGATCTCGAGCCGCTTGCGAGCCGTGATGTCCCCGGTGACCCTGCCGTGCACGACGATGGACGTGCCGACGATCTGCGCGTTCACGACCGCCGTCTCACCGATGGTGAGCGCCTCCTGGGCGCTGATCTCCCCTTCGACGTGGCCCTCGATCCGCACCGTGCCCTCGAAGGTGAGCTTTCCGACGACCCGGCTCCCCTTGCCGAGGAAGGCGCTCGTCGCGCCCAGCTCGTCGACGTGAGTTCTCTCGCGCTCCATCTCCCCCTCCCGAGCCGCCGGACCGCTACCCGACGAGCTGGACTCGGAACCCGGGCCCTGCGGCCGCTCGGTCCGCTCACGATCCTTACCGAATAGCGCCACTCAAGCTCCGAGGTGAAGGCCGGGCTTCTAACACCGGGCCGCCGACGCTGTCAAAGGACTTTCACGCGCGTGGCGCGACAGCCGATCGCAGCCGGTCGACGAGCCGGTCGCGCTCGGCGTCCGAGTAGAACTCGATCTCGATCGTCCCCCCGCGTGCGCGTGGCTGGATGCGCACGCGGGTGCCGAAGCCGCGCGTGAGCTCCTCGGCCAGCGCGCGCAGATGGATGTCGCCGGCCGGCGCAAGCCGCGGTCGCTTCGACGGTCGCGATCGTCGCGCCGCAGCCAGGGTCTCGACTTCGCGTTTCGCGAGCCCGCCGGCGGCGACCTCCCGCGCAAATCGTACCTGCTCGCTCGCACCCTCGATGGACAGGACGGCGCGCGCGTGTCCCGCCGTCAATTCGCCGCTCTCGAGGAGGGCCTTCACCGCATCGGGCAGATTGAGCAGCCGAAGCGTGTTCGTGACCGCGGGCCGACTCTTCCCGACGCGGGCCGCGATATCGTCCTGCGTGAGCCCGTACTGGTCAATCAGGTGCCGATACGCCTCGGCCTCCTCGAGCGGCGTCAGGTTCTCGCGCTGCACGTTCTCGATCAACGCGAGCTCGAGTCGATCCTCGGCCCGCGCCTCGCGCACGATCACGGGCACCTTCTCGAGCCCGGCGCGGCGCGCGGCGCGCAGCCTCCGCTCGCCCGCGACCAGCTCGTAGTGGCCGGCGATGCGCCGGACGACGAGGGGCTGGAGGAGGCCGTGGCGGGCGATCGAGCCGGCCAGGGCGGCCAGAGCGTCGTCGTCGAAGTGGCGCCGCGGCTGCTCCGGATTCGGCACGATCTCGTGTAGTGCCACCGTCAGCTCGGTGGGTGCGGGCGAGGCATGCGGCGCCGCGTCGGACTGCCCGGGAAACAGCGCCTCGATGCCTCTCCCCAACGCCTTTCGCATCACCCCATCCTCCCCGCGCGTTTCCATTTTCTTTCTAGTCCGCTGGTGGCGCGCCCGCCGCTTCACGGTCGGCGATCACCGCCGGCGTGGCCAGCTCACGAGCCAGCGCCCGGTACGCCGACGCCCCCCGCGACGCGGGATCGTAGACCAGCACCGGCATGCCGTGGCTCGGGCTCTCGGAGACACGGACGTTCCGCGGGATCACCGTACGGAACACCTGGTCGCCGAAATGGGCCCGCACCTCCTCCTGCACCTGACGCGCGAGACTGTTCCGCCCGTCGAACATGGTGAGCACGAGGCCCTCGAGCGCGAGCGACGGGTTGAGGGTGTCGCGGACGCGCCCCACGGTATCGAGCAGCGCCGTCAGACCCTCGAGCGCGTAGTACTCGCACTGGAGCGGAACGAGGACCGCGTCGGCGGTGCGCAGGGCGTTCACGGTGAGCAGGCTGAGCGACGGGGGGCAGTCGACCACGATGAAGTCGTATCCCGGGCGCAAACCCGCGAGCGCCTCATGAAGACGGTGCTCGCGCCCGGGAACGTTCACGAGCTCCACCTCCGCACCTACCAGATCGCGCGTCGCGGGCAGGACATCCAGCCTCTCGACTCGCGTTCGCTGGACGACGTGGCCCGCGGGGCGACCGCCGAGGAGCACTTCGTAGATGGTGTCCTCCGCGCCACTTGGACGGATGCCGACACCGGTGGACGCGCTGCCCTGCGGGTCGACATCCACGAGGAGCGTCGGATGCCCCTCTAGCGCGAGCGCGGCGGCGAGATTGATGGCGGTCGTCGTCTTCCCGACGCCCCCCTTCTGATTCGCCACCGCTATCACCCGGCCCATCACCCAGCTCCACGACTGCCGGGAGCGGAACCGGCCCCGCCCCCACGCCACGCAAGGCGTGTAGCACAGACCCTGCGGCTAGGAAACGGGTATGGTGACCGCGCCGCGCGCAAACACGAGGACACTGTGGATCGCGCCATCGGGCAATTCGTAGTCCTCCCGGCGGACGAGCCGTAGCTGGTGGACGGCTGCCACCCGATCTGCACGGGTAGCCGTCGCGGGCGTCTGCATCGCAATCACTCGCCCGTCGGATGCGAGGAATGGCACCGCAAGCCCGAGGAACACGTCGAGTCGTACGCCACGCGCAGCGACGATGCTCGCACTGCCTGCGAGGCCAGGCGACCGTCCCCCTGTTTCCGCGCGCATCTCGAGGGCACGCGCTGCGGGCAGACCGATTGCCCGGATCGCTTCCCGAAGGAAGGCGACGCGCTTGCGGCGCGAGTCGACGAGGAGGAGCTCGAGGTCCGGGCGGACACACCCGAGAATGATTCCCGGGAAACCAGCGCCGCTTCCCACGTCGACGATGCGGCCGCGATCGGGGAGCAACGAGACGGGCGCGAGCGAATCGAGAGCATGTCGCTCGACGACGAAACGGCGGTCGCGCTCGGGGATGAGGCGGATTTGGCTCCGCCAGACATCGAGGATCGCGAAGTACCGGTCCAGTCGATCCATCGCATCTGGATCGAGTTCGACGCCAAACCTCCGCGCGCCCTCACGCAGGAGATGGACCTCGGCGGGGGTCATTTGCGTCCGCGTCGCTGACCCGGCGGGAGTCCGGGCGGCGGGGTCAGGCGCCGATCGGCTTCGGCTGTCGAAGTTGCCGCCCAGCTGGAACGATCAGGACCCGCCGGTAGTGTCCGTCACCCTGACTCTGGGTGGTCACTCCCGCGTCGCTTTGGAGCGCCATGTGGACGATTCGACGATCGCGGGGGCTCATCGGGTTGAGGGTCACGATGCGTCCCGTCGTCCGCGCCTTGTCTGCCAGGCGCTGCGCGAGCGCGCTCAGGTACTCGCGCCGTCGCTCGCGGTAGCGCTCGACCTCTATCACGACACGCCCCCCACCATCCTCATCGCGTCCCACGATGCGATTCACGATGTACTCGAGGGCGTCCAGGGTCTGGCCCCGTCTACCGATCAGCAACCCGCCATTGTCTCCCCGGACGTCTAGAACGACGACCCCGGCCTCATCACCGGGATGAACATCGATGGTGGAGCTCGCGCCGAGGTAGCCGAGAACTTCCGCCAGGACCTCCCGGGCCCGACGACCGAGCGACTCGGGTACCGGTGCTACGGGCGCATTCGGCCGGTCCTCCGTTTCCCGGGAATCATTGTCGCGATCCTCCCGGAGTCGCGAGGTCAACGGTGCACGGATGGTCGCCCGGACCCGGGCCTTCTTGCCGCCGAAGCCGAGCAGGCCCTTGGCCGCGTCCGACAGGATCTCGACCTCGACTTGGTCCCGCCCAACCCGGAGGGTGCCGAGCGCTCGCTCGATCGCCTCGTCGATGGTGTCGCCTTCGCTCTCGATCGACCGCATGGGCCGCTCCTACTTCATCGTGCGCATCATCATGTACTGCTGGCCGATAGTGAGCACGTTGTTCACGAGCCAGTAGAGGACGAGCCCCGCCGGGAAGTTGATGAACATGAAGGTGAAGACGAGGGGCATGAACATCATCATCCGCTGCTGGGCCGGATCGCCTTGCTGGGGCGTGAGCCATTGCTGAAGGAACATGCTCGCCCCCATGAAGAGGGTGAGCACCGGCACGCCGACACCGCCCACCATCAGACGGTCCGGCGCCGAGAGATCGTTGATCCACAGGGCAAACGGCGCGTGACGGAGCTCGATCGCGTGCGACAGCGCGTTGTAGAGCCCGACGAAGATCGGGAGCTGTAAAACCATCGGGAGGCACCCCGAGAACGGATTCACCCGGTGGCGCCGATAGAGCTCCATCATCTCCTTCTGAAGTGCAACCTGATCGTCCTTGAAGCGCTCCCGGAGCTTCGCCATCTGAGGTTGGATCTTCTGCATTTCTCGCATGTTACGAAACGTTGTGCGTGTCAGAGGCGCGGTGGCGAGCTTGACCATCGCGGTGAGCACGATGATCGCCACGCCATAGTTGCCGAGGGCCGCGTGGAGCAGACGAAGGGCGCGCAGCAGCGGGATCGCGATGAACCAGAACCAGCCAAAATCGAGCGCCCGATCGAGATCGTGGCCCGCGCGCGACAGGTCCTCACGGTCCTTCGGACCCGCGTAGACGGCAAAGCTTGCCTGACCGTCGGCCAGGGGCGAGTCGAGGCGAACGACCGGTGTCCCATCGACGGCGGTCAGCAAGGCAGGTGCGGAACCGGTTCCCGGTAGCGCGACGGTCAGGAAGTACTGCGCCGAGAAGCCGGCCCACGTCGAAGCGTCGATTCGAGTCGGTGCCTTCACGAGGTCCGTGATCGGCTTCTCCACGAGATGTCCCGCGAGCGCGATCGCTGTCCCCCTCGCGCGCGTGGATTCCACCGGAACCGGGGTCAGCACGAGACCGAGCGTGGACGGCGCCGCCGTGCCTTCGGCCCGCGCGTTGACTTCGAAAACGTATCCGTCACCCGTGAAGCGGTACCGCTTCTGAAGCTGCAGGCCGTCATGGCCCGTCGCCGTCAAAACGACGTCTCCCTGCTCCGATCCGGTGAGAGCGAGCCCTGTTCGGTCTGCGGCGTACGTGAATGCGGCGTCGCTGGCGCTGGCCCCGATCGACACCGTGCCGGGCAGGACCGGACCGGGCTGGACGAGATCGAGCGGCGCGCTCTTCGGATCGACGGCCTGGCGATACGTCTTCAGCTCGATACGGGCGAGCCGTCCACCGACAGGAGTGATCGCGATCCGCAGCACGTCCGTCTCGACCTCGATGAGCCGCTCGTCGCCCATGGGCGCCGAGAGAGCGCTCGGCGGCTCCGCAGGCAGTTGCTCCGGAACCTTCTGGGGCGACGTCTCGGTCGCGCGCGAGGACTGCTGCTCGCTCGGGGGATGATACCTGCTCAGGACCAGCTTCTGGTACGCGATCACGACCGCGAGCGAGATGACGAACGCGATCACGAGCCTGCTCTGCTCCACGATCTACGCTCCCCGGGGCGGCACGGGATCGTAACCACCCAGATGCCATGGATGACAGCGCCCCAGCCGTCGCCCGGCCATGGACGCGCCGCGCAGCAGGCCGTACCGCTCGATCGCTTCCGCCGCGAACGCCGAGCAGGAGGGTACGAAGCGGCACCCGCCCGGGACGAACGGCGACAGGAGCCGGCGGTAGAGCCGTATCAGCTCGAGAAGGACCCGGGCCGCGACGCCCAGGCGTGGAACGTCAGCGATTGGTCTCGAGGGCGAGGCCTCTCGTGAACTCGGCAGCCGCTTGGGCATAGGTGAGCCTCTCCGCGCCCGGTTTCGCGATGACGACCAGGTCGAGTGCCGGGCGGATGTCCCCCTGACGTAGACGAAAGACCTCGCGCAGAATCCGCTTGACCCGGTTCCGAACCACCGCGTTGCCGATCCGCTTGCTCACCGTCACGCCGAGCCGGGAGCGGGCGCCCGAGGCCGGCCGACGGATGACGACGAGGTGCGACGTATGACAGCGCCGTCCCTCACGCTGGAGCACGACGTACTCCCGCCGACGGCGAACCCGAGCCGCCTTCGGGAAGCGCTGAGACGGCACCGTCCCTTTACCCCGGCTGCTTCGGTGGGATGCTGACGGTGAGCCGCTTGCGACGCTTGTCGCGACGGCGCTTCAGGACCTGGCGCCCGCCCGGGGTCGCCATGCGAGCCCGGAAGCCATGTGTCCGTTTGCGGCGACGGTTGCTGGGTTGATACGTCCGCTTCATCGTTCACCGAGGGTGGCGCGGAAACCCGACATACGAACACACCGGGGACGGCGTGTCAATTTTCAGGAGGAGGTGGTACTGGCGTCTTTAGGCACCCGCCGGACGTGAATGGCGTCTTTTGAATCAGGAGTGGCCTCTTTCGATGAGCAGCGCCACCCGCCTAGTTTGCTCGCGATCGTAGGACCGCCGTAGACCTTTCGGAGCAACATTAGGGTCTCGTGCCCCCTAGATCATGGGGTGTCCAGTCGCCGTGTGCGCGGGATGTTGTGCGTCGTGAGTTGCGCTGATCCAGGATCCATGATTTACGGGGTCGAAATACCGAGCGCCCACCCCCACCGCTCGCGGGACTGAAAGGAGGAGGATGGTCGAGGACGAGGAGCGCGAGTTGGATCTCCTGATGACGACCGACGTCGCTCAGCTGGCGGGCGTCTCCGGCGATACCGTGCGCGCCTGGGAGCGCGGCGGGAAGCTGCGGGCGGTTCGTACGCCAGGGCGAGTGCGCGTCCGACTCTTCCTGAGGGAGACGGTGCTCGCCTTCCTAGAGCAGCGCGCCGCTGCCCGGCGTAGACCCCTGGAGGCTGAATGAAGGTTTGACCCCCCGGGGTAGCTTTCACCGCCCCGGGGGGTCCGCATGGAGAAGATGCCGCGGTAGCCTAACTGGAATAAGGCCCCGGCCTGCTAAGCCGGTGGTGCCTGGGCGAAGGTCCCTTTACCAGCGCCCAGCTTGGGGGTTCGAGTCCCCTCCGCGGTTCCTCCTCCGGTCGACCAGCCCCTACTTAGGGTAGTAGGGCACCGCCTTGTCAAGCGCGGCGAGCGAGGATCGGCACGCCCGATTCGCGAAGTCCGAGCGACCGTAGCCAGGACGACACGTCCAAGCCGGCACGGGCCGCATGCTCCGTAAGGATACGCTTTTGCTCGGCAGTCACGCGGATTCGGATGGAGTCCTCCTTGCGCTGGGCCGTGGGCTTACGTCGCTTCATCGTGGACCTATGTAGCAACAATAGGACGTCACGTAAAGCCCTTGACAGCGTAGGTCTGTTGTTGCAACATTAGGAGGGTGCGCAGGACCCAAACAGAAGCCCCGCCGCCGGCTGGCACCGACGACGGGGCTGTGAACCCGGAGCGGGAAACCCACCCCGAGCCCCACAGCACGGATCATGGGTCGCCCGCCGGAGAAAGGCAATCGGCCCATGAACGTGCTCCCCTTTGAGACACGAGTCCGGATCATTGCCTCGCTCGTCGAGGGAAATTCGATTCGGAGCACCGAACGGATCGTTGGCTGCACTCGGAACGCCGTCATGCGCTTCAACGTGACGGCGGGCGAGGCGTGCGCCCGTCTCCACGATGGTCGCGTGCGTGACGTCGAGGCGCCGTTTATCGAGTGCGACGAAATCTGGACCTTCGTTGCGAAGAAGCGGAAGCGCGTAAGCGCCACCGACGGCCCGGAACTCGGCGACCAGTATGTCTATATCGGCATGTCGGCAACGTCGAAGCTGATCCTTTCTTATCGCATCGGGAAGCGAACCGCCGTCGTGACTCAGGCCTTTACCGACGACCTTCGCTCTCGGGTCATCGGTGCTCCGCAGATCAGTACGGATGCGCTCGCCCTGTACCGGAACGCGATTGAGAACAGCTTTGGTCCGGGCTGTCACTTCGCCCAGGTCGAGAAGCACTATGCCGCGCCACAGAGTCCGGAGGCGGCTCGGCGGTATTCTCCAGGCCAGCTAATCACTCAGGAGAAGACGATCCTGACCGGAGACCCCGACTGGCAGAAGATCAGCACGGCTTACGTCGAGCGCCAGAACCTCACCATGCGGATGACGCTGCGCCGCTTCACGCGATTGACTAACGGCTTCTCGAAGCGCCTTCGCAATCTGGAGGCGGCGGTCGCCCTGTACGTGGCCTACTACAACTTCTGCCGCGTCCACGAGACGCTGCGCGTGACGCCCGCCATCCAGGCCGGGCTCACCGATCACGTCTGGACGATCGCCGAGCTGCTGCGCGCCGCGCTCGATGCGCCGCCGGCCCCGGTCGCGCCGCTGACGCCGAAGCATGATCCGGAGCCCATAGCCGTCGGTATGAGCGCGGCACGCGCCAGGGGCATCGTGCGAACGCTCCGGGTGATCAAGGGCGGCCTCGCATGACCGGGTAGTGTCCTAATTTGAGAACCCGGCCGGTGGTGTGATGTTCCATAGGGTGCTGTCCTCCCACCGCGCCTCATCCACCGCTTGCCAAGCCACCCATAGGAACCCGACCACCACGGCTATCAGTAGCAGGACGCGGGTGAGGCGCTTCATGGACGATCGCTGGCCCCACACGCCCGAGAGTCTATCGCGCGCACCCGTCGGCATCGAGTGGCGCTCTTTGCCTTGTGGGTGGCGTCATTCGGTCAAAAGACGCCAGCACCGAGGAGGTGGTACTGGCTTAATTAGGCCACTAGTAGGCCAGTACCGAGGAGGTGGTACTGTCCGAGTAGGCCAGCACCGAGGAGGTCCGAGGTCCTGCACTACGGAGGTCCCCGTCGCTCCCGCCGCCTCTTCTGACGCCACCAGCCGATCGCGACGTACGCGACGATCATCACGACGGCGACCTCGATGCCGAGCCGTCGGAGGTGCTCGACGATCTCCATCGTGCTTCACTCACGTCGGGTGGTCAGGCACTCTCCGGCGCGGGGGCCGTCTCGGTCTCGGTCGCGCGCCTGCCAGGGTAGTCGCGCGAGAAGTGCTCCTCGCAGCGGCCGCGGGCGACGATCGGCTTCCGGCAGCCCTCGACGCGACAGGTCTTGTATCGGCGCTTCGGCAATTCCCCGGCTCTCCAGGCAGCGTAGTGACGACCGCAGTAACCCTTACCGCCGTCGGCGGGACGCTTGCAGCCGGCGTGCTTGCAGCCGGCAGAGGGGTTCGGCATCTCGACCTCCCTTACTCGGTCTCGCGCTTGAGGCCGCGGGTCATCAGGTCCACGACGACCTGCCGCGGCGACTTGTCCTCGTAGAGCAGCGTGTACATCTGCTCGGTGATCGGCATCTCGACGCCGACGCTGCGCGCCAGGGCACGCACGGAGCGGGTGTTGCGGACCCCCTCGGCCACCTCCTTCATGCTCGCCACGATGTCCGGGAGCCGTTCACCCCGTCCGAGGCGGAGGCCAACGGTTCGGTTGCGGGACAGATCCCCCGTGCAGGTGAGCACGAGGTCGCCGAGGCCGGACAACCCGGCCAGCGTTTGCCGATCGCCGCCGAGCCGGACCGCCAGCCGGGTGATCTCGGCGAGACCGCGGGTGATGAGCGCGGCGCGGCTGTTGTGGCCGAAACCCAGTCCGTCGCTCACCCCGGCGGCCAGGGCGATCACGTTCTTCACCGCCCCGCCGATCTCGACCCCAACGACGTCGGTCGAGGTGTAGACCCGGAACGTCTGTCCTGCGAACACCCGCTGAACGGCCTCGGCGACCGCCATCTCGCGCGCGGCGGCCGTCACGGCGGTCGGCACGCCGTGGCCCACCTCGCGCGCGAAGCTCGGCCCGGACAGCACCGCGACGCGGGCGCGGTGATCCTCCCCGAGAACCTGGTCGAGGATCGCCGACATGGTGAAGTGCGTGTCCTGCTCGACACCCTTGGCGGCGCTGACCACGACCGGGCTTCGGCCGAGCAGTGGCCGCACCGCGTCGGCCAGCTCACGGACGCCCGAGGAGGGACAGACGAACACCAGCATCTCGCTCCCCGCGCAGGCGTCCTCGAGGCTGCCGGTCGGGGCGAGCGTCGGCGGGAAGCGCACGCCCGGCATGTAGACGGAATTCTCGCTCGCCGTGGCGAGCGTGCTCGCAAACGCGGGGTCACGAGCCCACAGCCTCACCGCGTGCCCGAGCTTGGCGAGGTGAACGCCGAGCGCGGTCCCCCAGCTCCCGGCGCCGAGGACGGTGACCGTCGCTCCCATCGGCGGGCGCCGAGGCTGGCACGAATCGCCGCCAGGGCGCAAGAAGCTCTACGCGGTTCGACGCCGAACCGGGATCGTTCTCAGGACTCCGAGCCGTCCGGCTCGGGGGGCGGCGGGATCTCTTCCCGCGCCTCGGTCTCGTCCTCGCGCTCTGCGAGCCGGGCGACGGATGCCACGCGCTCGCCCTCCTCGAGGCCGATCAGGCGAACCCCCTGCGTGTTGCGCCCGATCACGCGGATCTCGTTCACGCGCAGCCGAATGACCTTGCCGCCGCTCGTTACGAGCATGATCTGATCGTCGTCGGTCACCATGCGGACCCCGATGACCTTGCCGGTCTTGTCGGTCGTCTTCATGGTGATGATGCCCTTCCCGCCGCGACGCGTGAGGCGGTACTCGTCCATCTCCGTTCGTTTGCCGAAGCCGTTTTCCGACACGGCGAGCAGCGTGGCCCCGGGCTCGACGAGATCGAGCGCGACGACCTCGTCGCCCTCGTCGAGCTTCATTCCCCAGACGCCGTAGGTGTCGCGACCCATCCGGCGCGCTTCCTCCTCGCGGAAGCGGATCGCCTGGCCGTCCCGGGTCGACAGGATGACCTCCCGGGTGCCGTCGGTGAGACGGACGCCGATCACCTCGTCCCCGTCCTCGAGGGCGATGGCGATGATCCCCGACGGGCGCGGACTCGAGTACTGCATGAGGTCCGTCTTCTTGATGAGCCCGCGCCGGGTCGCGAAGAAGACGTGGCGCCCTTCCTGGAACTCGCGCACGGGCAGGAAGGCGGACAGTTTCTCCTCGGGCTTGAGGCTGAGCAGGTTCGTGATGCTCCGCCCGCGTGCGGCGCGTCCGGCCTGCGGGATCTCGTGCACCTTGAGCCAGTACACCTTGCCGCTGGTGGTGAAGAACAGCAGGTAGGAGTGTGTCGAGGCCACGAAGAGGTGCTCGACGAAATCCTCGTCGCGAGTCGCCGCCCCGATCTTGCCCCGCCCGCCGCGGCGCTGCGCGCGATACAGGGCCACCGCGTTCCGCTTGATGTAGCCCTCGTGGGAGATCGTGACGACCATGTCCTCTTCGACGATCAGGTCCTCGACCGAGATCGCCCCCACCTCCCCGACGATCTCCGTCCGGCGCGCGTCGGCGTACTTCTCGCGCAGCGCGCGGAGCTCCTCGGCGACGATCTTCGAGACTTCCCGCTCGTCGGCCAGGATCTCCCGATAGCGGGCGATGGCCTTCTCCGTCTCCGCATACTCGGCCACGATCTTGTCGCGCTCGAGGCCGGTGAGACGCTGCAGCCGCATGTCGAGGATCGCCTGCGCCTGGATCTCCGTCAGCGCGAAGGCCGACATGAGGCCTTCGCGGGCCGTCGCCGGTTCGCTCGCCCCGCGGATGATCGCGATCGCCCGATCGAGGTTCTCGATCGCGATCTTGAGGCCGGCGAGGACGTGGAGACGCTCCTGCGCCTTGCGCAGGTCGTAGGTCGTCCGCCGGACGACGACCTCGCGACGGTGCCGCAGGAAGACGAGGAGCGCGTCCTTCAGCGTGAGGAGCCGCGGGCGACCGTCGACGATCGCCAGCATGTTCACCCCGAACGACTCCTGCATCGGGGTGTGCTTGTAGAGCTGGTTCAGGAGCACCTCGGCGACGGCGTCCCGCTTGAGCTCGATCACGACGCGCATGCCATCGCGATCGGATTCGTCACGCAGGTCCGAGATGCCATCGAGCTTCCGCTCGTTCACCAGCTCGGCGATCCGCTCGATCAGCCGCGCCTTGTTCACCTGGTAGGGGATCTCGGTCACGATGATCGCCGACCGCCCGCTCTTCTCGTCGGTCTCGACCGTCGCACGCGCGCGGACCGTCAGGATGCCACGTCCCTCGTGATATGCCTCGCGGATCGCGCCCTGCCCGCAGATGAACCCGGCGGTGGGGAAATCCGGGCCCGGGATGAACCGCATCAGCTCGTCGATCGTCAGCTCGGGATGCTCGACGAGCGCCACGAGCGCGTCGCACACCTCGCCGAGGTTGTGCGGCGGGACGTTCGTCGCCATGCCGACCGCGATGCCGGCTGAACCGTTGACGAGCAGGTTCGGCACCTTGCTCGGGAGGACGAACGGCTCCTGCGTCGAGTCGTCGAAGTTCGGGACGAAGTTGACCGTCTCCTTGTCGATGTCGGCGAGCAGCTCCTCGGCGAGCTCGGTGAGCCGGCACTCGGTGTACCGGTATGCCGCGGCAGAATCGCCGTCGATCGACCCGAAGTTTCCCTGCCCGTCGACCAGCGGGTAGCGGAGGTTCCACTCCTGCGCGAGCCGAACGAGCGCGTCGTAGACCGCGCTGTCGCCGTGTGGGTGGTAGCGTTTGAGGACCTCGCCCACGACGCCCGCGCACTTGGAGTAGCGCCTATTGTGGAGCAACCCCTCGCGGAACATCGCGTACAGGATGCGTCGGTGGACGGGCTTCAGCCCGTCGCGCGCGTCGGGCAACGCGCGCCCGATGATGACCGACATCGCGTAGTCCATGTAGGACTCGCGCATCTGGTCCTCGATGTTGACCGGGAGGCGGCCTGGCTTCTCGTCCATCTGCTAAACTAGATGTCGAGGTTGCGCACGTTCAGCGCGTTCGCCTCGATGAACTTCCGGCGCGGCTCGACCTCGTCGCCCATCAAGGTGGAGAAGATGTCGTCCGCTTCGTAGGCGTCTTCGATCTTGACCTGCAGGAGCGTGCGCGACTCCGGGCTCATCGTCGTCTCCCAGAGCTGGGACGGGTTCATCTCGCCCAGGCCCTTGTAGCGCTGGATCTCGAGCCCCTTGCGAGCCTGTGCCATGACGCGCCCGACGGCCTGCTGGAGGTTGGGGGCCGCTTCCTTCTCCTCGCCCTCGCCGAGCATGTAGGGCGGATCGCCGGCGGCGGCGAGCTCACGCGCGAGCCGCCGGACCTCCTCGAACTCGGCGGTCAGGACGAGCTCCCGGTCGACGACGTTCCGGTGCGCCCCGCCGTTCGCCCGGGTCGAGGCGACGAGGGTGAGACACGCGTGTTCCCGGTCCTCCTCGAAGTCGAAGCTCACTGGGATCAGCCCGGGGGCCGCGACCTTCAGATACGCCTCCGCGGCGCTCACGATCTCGCGCAGACGGACCTCGTCGGCGAGCGCGCCGACATCCATCGCGGCCTGCCGGGCGAGCGACGTGACGACGTGGCGGTTCCGCCCCTTCCGCTCGAGGATGTCGAGGAGCTTGTCGAAGCGGATCGCCTTCTTCACGAACTGTTTGAGCGGCGTGCCGGCAATGCTCGGAGCGCCCTGGCCCTGGATCGTCATGTCCTCGGCGCCGAGCTCGATCAGGTAGTCCTCGAGCCCCGTCTCGTCCTTCAGGTACTGCTGCGCTCGACCGCGCTTCACGCGGTACAGCGGCGGCTGCGCGATGAAGAGATGTCCCGAGTCGATGATCTCCTGGTAGTGGCGGTAGAAGAACGTCAGCAGGAGGGTCCGGATGTGAGCGCCGTCGACGTCCGCGTCGCACATGAGAATGATCGTGTGGTAGCGGAGCTTCGCCAGGTCCTTGTCGTCCTTGCCCACCCCCGCCCCGAGCGCCGTGATCAGCAGCTTGATCTCCTGCGAGGATAGCATCTTGTCGAAGCGCGCCTTCTCGACGTTCAGGATCTTTCCGCGCAGCGGAAGGATCGCCTGGTTCTTGCGGTCGCGGCCCTGCTTGGCGGAGCCGCCGGCCGAATCGCCCTCGACGATGAAGAGTTCTGAGAGTGACGGGTCCCGCTCCTGACAATCGGCGAGCTTTCCCGGAAGTCCGCTGCCGTCGAGGGCACCCTTCCGGCGCGCCAGGTCCTTTGCCTTGCGCGTCGCCTCCCGCACGCGCGCCGCCTCGATGCCCTTCAGCACGATTCGCCGCGCGTCGGCGGGGTGCTCCTCCAGGTAGAGGGCGAGTCGGTCGTTGACGAGCGCCTCGACCGTCCCCTTCACCTCGCTGTTGCCGAGCTTGGTCTTGGTCTGACCCTCGAACTGGGGTTCCGGCACCTTCACGCTGATGATCGCGGTCAGCCCCTCGCGGACGTCGTCGCCCTGCAGTGCCTCGTCGTCCTTCTTGAGGAGACCGTTCGCGACGGCGTAGGCGTTCACCGTGCGTGTCAGCGCCGACTTGAATCCGATCAGATGCGTGCCGCCCTCGATCGTGTTGATGTTGTTCGCGAACGCGTAGACGTTCTCCGCGTAGCCCTCGTTCCACTGCAGCGCGATCTCCATCTCGATACCGTCGCGGGCGCCCTGGAGGTAGATCACGCCGGCGTGGATCGGCGTCTTGGCCTTGTTCAGGTGCTCGACGAACGAGACGATACCGCCCTCGTAGATGAAGTTGTGGGACTTCTGGTCGCGCTCGTCGTGAATTGCGACGTGGACCCCGCGGTTGAGGAAGGCGAGTTCCCGCAGGCGCTGCGACAGAACGTCGAAGCTGAAGCTCGTGGTCTCGAAGATGAGACCGTCCGGCTTAAAGGTGATCTTCGTCCCCCGCTGATCGGTGACACCCGTCTCCTGCACCGCCGTCTCCGGCTCGCCGCGATGGTAGCGCTGGAAGTACACCTTGCCGCTCTGGCGGACCTCCATCTCGAGCGTCTCCGAGAGCGCATTGACGACCGACACGCCGACCCCATGCAGCCCGCCCGACACCTTGTACGCTGCCTTGTCGAACTTGCCGCCGGCGTGCAGCTTCGTCATGACCACTTGCGCCGCCGAGACCCCCTCCGTCGGATGCATGCCGACGGGGATTCCGCGCCCGTTGTCCTCGACGGTGACGCTGTTGTCGATGTGGATGGTGACGGCGATTCGGTTGCACTCCCCCGCCAGCGCCTCATCGATCGAGTTGTCCACCACCTCGAAGACAAGGTGATGAAGACCGCGCTCGCTGGTGTCGCCGATGTACATGCCCGGGCGCTTCCGCACCGCCTCGAGGCCCTCCAGGACCTTGATGTTGGCGGCACCGTAGACGGAGGCGGTTTCGGGCGTGCTCATGGGTCTTCGAAAAGGGGTTTTGCTACTCCTGCATTGTACCGATTGGCGGCTCGTTGCGCCATAGCCGCCGATGATAAAATCTCCTTTAATTTCAGGATGATATTGTTACTTCGGCGGGGTTGGCTCGAGGGTGGTTCCGGGGCCCTGATCAGAGCCGCATCGGCATCACGACGTACGTGTATTCCGAGTCCTGCGACCCGCGAATGACGCCCGGTCCAACCTCGTCCGTCAGCCCCAGCTCGACTACCTCACCCTCCCCGTGCACGTTCAGGACGTCGATCAGATAGCGGGCGTTGAATCCGATCGTGAGCGGATCGCCGGCGTACGACACCTCGATGTCCTCGTTCGCCTCGCCCTGGTCGGGATTGCTCGCCGAGAGCTCGAGCCGTCCCTTCTCGAGGTGGAGCTTCACTCCCCTCGAGCGCTCGCTGGCGAGCAGCGAGATGCGCTTCAACGCGGCGAGTAGATCATCGCGATTCGCCCGCGCCTGGGCTCGAGCCGCGCCTGGGAGGACCTGCCGGTAGTCGGGGAACTCCCCTTCGACGAGCCGCATAAAGAACGAGACCGACCGCATGATCAGCCGGACGTCCTTGTGCGACACGATCATCGTCACCTCCGGCTCGTCGGTCTCCTCGAGCAGCTTCCGCACCTCGAGCAGGCCCTTGCGCGGCATGATGACCCCGCGCTCGATCCGTGCACCGGGGACTTTCCGCTCAACCATTGCCAGGCGATGGCCGTCGGTCGCCACCATCCGCAAGGCGTCGCCCTCCCCGCCGGTCAGGAAGACACCCGATAGATTGAAGCGCGTCTCGTCGGACGAGACCGCGAAGAGCGTCCGGTCGATCATCTCCCGCAACGTTCCGGCCGCAATGCGAATCGTGGTGCCCGGCGCAGCGTCAGCCCCGAGTGGGAGCTGAGGGAAGTCCTTCGGGTCGAGGCTCACCACCTTGAACTTCGACCGCCCGGACACGACGTCGACCCATCCTGCTTGCGCTGCCTTGAGGACCACCTCGTCGGCTGGCACCTCGCGCGCGATCTCATAGAGCTTGCGCGCATTCAGCGTGACCGCCCCCTTCTTCTTCACCGTGGCGGGAACCAGTCCACGGAGCCCTACCTCCGTGTCGGTCGCGGTGAGTGCGATGCCCTCCGCCGCCGGCTCGATCAGGACGTTGGCGAGGATGGGAAGCGTATTGCGACGCTCCACCACGCCCTGGACCAGATAGAGCCCCTTCACCAGGTCCTCGCGCTTGACGCTGACTTCCATGAGCTCCCTCACCTCTCGACGGTTGTCCGGACAGTCCCCAGCACTCCTAGGACTCCGTTGTTCTCTTTATCCAGGATCTCGTTGTCGTCGTAGGGGGTGTGCATGACGTGGAGAAGCGGAAAACCTCTCGTTGCCATCTAGAGGAGCAACTGTATCTTGTCCACCGGACCCGGAGCGCCTGTTCCCTCGCTCTACTACCCGCGTATGGTTCGCTCGAGGCGCTCGACCGTCGCCTGGAAGGCCGCGTCGTTCTTGATCCGCCGTTCGGTCACGGCGTTCGCGTGGATCACGGTCGAGTGGTCGCGGTCGAAGAGCTCTCCGATGTGCGGAAACGAGGCGTTCAACAGCCGGCGACAGAAGTACATGGCGAGCTGACGTGGTACCGCCACGCTCTTGCTCCGTCGCTTCGAGCGAAGGTCGCCTGTTCGGAGCGAGAAATGGTCGCAGACCGCCTTCGCGATGTCGTCGTACGACACCGTCGGGCGCTGCGGCTTGAGGACGGTCTGTAGGACCTCACGCGCGAACTCGACCGTGATCGGCCGCCGGCTGATCGACGCGTAGGCGCCGAGCCGGGTGAGCGACCCCTCGAGCTCGCGGACGTTCGACCCGAGCTCGCTGCCGAGGAAGAGCGCCACCTCGTTGCTGATCGGGATCCCCTCCGCCTCGGCCTTCTTCTCGATGATCGCCACGCGGGTCTCGACGTCCGGGGGCTGGATGTCGGCGATCAGACCCCACTCGAAGCGGTTTCGCAGCCGCTCCTCGAGCTCGGGAATGTCCTTCGGCACCTTGTCCGAGGTGAGGACGATCTGCTTGCGGTGATCATAGAGCGTGTTGAAGGTGTGGAAGAACTCCTCCTGGGTCCGCTCCCGTCCGGCGAGGAGCTGGACATCGTCCAGGATGAGCACATCGACCTTCCGGAAGCGCTCCTTGAACTCCCCCATGCGGTCGCGACGGAGGGAGGAGATGAGCTCGCTCATGAAGGCTTCCGACGAGAGGTACGCGATCCGTGCCGGCGCGTTGCGCTCGAGGATCTGGTGACCGATCGCGTTCACGAGGTGGGTCTTTCCCAGCCCCACACCGCCGTAGATGAACAGCGGGTTGTAGTGATCGCCCGGCTGGGTGGCGACGGCCTTGCTCGCCGCGTGCGCGAACTGGTTGGAGGCGCCCACCACGAAGTTGGCGAAGGTGTACTTCGGGACGAGCGACGAATGCACCGTTCGTGCCCGCCGCTCGCCCCGCCGCCGGCTCGTATCCGGGAAGAGCTCGCCCTGATCCTTGGTCGGCAGCTCGATCACGACCTGGCGCGGCCCGAGGACCGAGGCGACCGCCTCGCGAAGGACGTCCATGTAGCTGTCGGTGATGCAGACCAGTGCCAGCCGGGTCGGTGCCTCGAGACGGAGCTGCGACGGCGTGACCGCGAGCAGTCGCAGCGGGCGGATCTTCTCGCTCAGGTCGTCGCCACTGATGCGCTCGGCGAGCCGGTCGAGAATACGCTCCCAGGCGCGCTCGAAGTCGGCGGCGACCGAGTTACGCACACACCTGTCCACAGCTGTTCATAAGTAGCGACTCCCCACGCTTTCGCTCGCTGCACCGCTCCTGGCCGCGCTCATGCTCTTGCATTTCGGCACCGGCGCAAGGAACGCCACGAGCAAACCGCGGCGGAAAATGGGCGGCGCCGTGCACCGGTTGGCGAGTCGTCGAGAGGAGACGCGGAGCCGTTCGTATAGGCGATCCATCGTCGCCGCTGCAAGCGAAATCAGCGTGAGAAGCACCTTGACCCTCTGCCGGCTCGGTGCCACCGTCCGTGCTCGTGCCGACGACCTCGGAGAAGCTCTACGGCGAGGCCTGTCGGGTCATTCCCGGCGGCGTGAACAGCCCCGTGCGCGCCTGGAGCGCCGTCGGCGGAAGCCCCGTCTTCATCCAGCGAGGACGCGGTGCCGAGGTGGTCGACGCGGATGGCCGGTCGTATCTCGACATGGTCGGCTCCTGGGGTCCCTTGATCCTCGGCCACGCCCATCCAGCCGTCGTGGGCGCCATCGCCGAGCGCGCGAAGCTGGGGACGAGCTTCGGGGCTCCGACCGCCGGCGAGGTCGAGCTCGCGCGGCTGCTGGTCGACGCGGTGCCGGGGCTCGAGGAGGTCCGGCTCGTCGGCTCGGGGACGGAGGCCACCATGAGCGCCCTCCGTCTGGCCCGCGCGGCGACCGGCCGGGATGCCATCGTCAAGTTCGCCGGCTGCTATCACGGGCACGTCGACGCACTCCTCGCGCGGGCGGGATCGGGCGCGATGACGTTCGGGACGCCCGACAGCCCGGGCGTCCCCGCCGCGTTGGCGGCGCTCACCCTGATCGCCGACTACAATGCAACCGACGCGGCGCGACAACTTCTCCGTGCGCGGGGCAACGAGGTAGCCGCCGTCATCGTCGAGCCCGTCGCAGGCAACATGGGGGTCGTTCCGCCTGCCCCCGGCTTTCTCGCGTGCCTCCGGGAGGAAACGGCAAGAGCCGGCGCACTCCTCGTTTTCGACGAGGTGATCACGGGGTTCCGGGTCGGATGGGGGGGAGCCCAGCAGCGGTACGGGGTGACGCCCGACCTCACCTGCCTCGGCAAGATCATCGGGGGCGGGATGCCGGCCGCGGCATTCGGCGGCCGAAGGGAGCTGATGGAGCAGCTCACGCCGAGCGGGCCTGTCTACCAGGCGGGAACGCTCGCCGGGAACCCACTCAGCGTCGCGGCCGGCCTGGCGACGCTCCGGACCCTGCGGGACACCCCGGGAGGATACGATCGGCTGGAAGAGCTCGGTGGCCTGGCGGAGGAGGGCCTCCGCGAGGCCGTCCGCGGGGCAGGCGTCGCCGCGAGCGTCAACCGGGTGGGATCGATGATGACCCTCTTCCTCGGCGTGACCGACGTCCACGACTACGAGACCGCGCGCGGGGCGGATTCCCGTCGATTCGCGCGCTTCTTCCGCGCCATGCTTGGCGAGGGCGTGTACCTCCCGCCGTCGCAGTTCGAGGCGATGTTCGTCTCGCTGGCGCACGGCGAGGCGGACATCGCCCGGCTCGTCGCAGCCGCCCGCAAAGCGCTGGCGATCTGCTGACTTGCCCCCGCCCGAGTCGATCGTCCGTTACGGCCGCGCGCTGGCGATGGTGTACGAATTCGCGGGGACCCTCGGCGCCGGCGCGGTCGTCGGTTGGCTCATCGACCGCTGGCTCGGGTCCGCCCCGTGGGCGGTGGTCGTGTGCACCCTGCTCGCCGTGGTCGGGGGCTTCACCCGGCTGATCATCGTGCTTCGCCAGTTCGACGAAAGTGACCGGACCGGTCGACCTTGATCGCATCCAGGCCCGGCACTGGGCCCTGGTGCTCCTCGCGGTCGCGGCCGCCGCCATCGCCGGTCGGCCGGGGGTCGGCGGCGTGCTTCTCGGAGGCGGGGTGATGGGGGGCTCGGTCCTCGCCTACTCCTTCGGGCTTCGTCCGCTCGTCCGGAGAGCCCGTCCGCGCCTTGCTATTGGACTTCTGTCTGTTAAACTCCTGGCCTTCCTGGGGCTTGGCTGGTTCGCCTTCGCCTCGGGTCGGGAGCATCGTCCGGATCCGATCGGTTTCGCGGTTGGCATCACGTGCTTCCCCGCGGCGGCCGTGTGGGAGGCGATGCGGGCGCGGGGAAGTTGATGGAACACGAACCCTTCACCTGGTTCGGGGCCCTCGGGCTCCCGGAGAAGATCACGACCGCGGGTTTCGTGGCCGGGATCCTCGTTCTCTTCGCGGCATCGGTGCGCGCGAAGCTCGCGGCGGCGAACGCGGTCGATCCCGAGGACGGCGTGACGTCGCGCAACGTCGCAGAGGTATTCGTCGAGGCGATCGGGGGTCTCGCCGAGGGTGTGATCGGGCACGGCGCGGAGCGGTACGTCCCTCTGCTGGCGAGCTTCTTCGCGTTCATCCTGCTCTCGAATCTCATCGGTCTCGTGCCCGGGTTCTCCCCACCAACGTCGGACTTCAACATCACGCTCGGGCTGGGCGTCGTCTCGTTCGCCGCCTATCACTTCTACGGAGCGCGCGAGCACGGCGCCGGCTACGTGAAGCAGTTCCTCGGGTCGGTGGTCTTCCTCATGCCGCTGATGCTCGTCGTGGAGCTGTTCAGCCATCTCTTCCGGCCGGTTTCGCTCGGCATCCGGCTGTTCGCGAACATGTTCGCCGACCACCAGGTGGTCGAGATCTTCACCGGGCTCACGAAGCTCGGGATCCCGGTCGTATTCTACGTCCTGGGCGCCTTCGTGGCGGTCGTCCAGGCCTTCGTCTTCACGATGCTCAGCGCGATCTACATCGCGCTCGCTGTAAGCCACGATCACTGACCTTGCAGCATGGCTTGGACCGTCGTCCCGGCGGGAGTGGAGAGGAAGAGGAGAGGAAGGGATGACCGGTGGTCCGGGAGAAGAGGTTCGATGAAAGGGATCGGCAAGACGCTTTTCGCATTCGTACTGGTGTTGCTGGCGAACCCCGCGTTCGCGGAAGTGGGGGAAGGGGGCGGAGGGTTATGGTACAGGGGCCTCATCGCACTCGCGGCCGGGCTCGGGCTCGGCATCGCGGCATTCGGGGCCGCGCTCGGCCAGGGTCGCGCGACCGCGGCAGCGATGGAGTCGATCGGCCGCAATCCGAACTCGGCCGACCGGATCTTCACGCCGCTGATCGTCGGTCTCGCATTGATGGAGGCGCTCGCGCTCTACGCGCTGGTGATCGCCTTCTTCCTCCAGGGCAAGGTCTGACCCCGCGACGCGGCGGCCGGAAGCACGACGCGCTCCGGCCGGCGCGCATCCGATGCCTTCCCGGGCTCGGCGCGGTACGCGGGGTGCGGGTACAACGGCGGACTGCGGAGGTGGTGCATGTGGTGGAGCATGCCTGAGGCGGGGGAGGAGCACGGCGTCGTAGGAGCACCGGTCCGGCGGCTCGCGGTCGCGGGCTCGATGCAGCGCCGCCAGCGGACGGTCCTGACGCTCGTCCCGCTGCGCGACGTCCGTCCCAATCCAGATCAACCGCGCAAGCACTTCGACCAGGAGAAGCTCGACGAGCTCGCTGCGTCGATCAAGGCGCATGGCCTTCTTCAGCCGATCGTCGTCCGACGGGTCGCCGAGGGGTTCGAGCTGCTCGCCGGCGAGCGGCGGTTCCGGGCGGCACAGGCCGCCGGGATCGACCGTCTGCCGGCGCTCGTGCGCGAGGTGGATGACCCGCTCGAGATCGCGCTCATCGAGAACCTGCAGCGCGAGGACCTCTCCCCGCTCGAGGAAGCCGAGGCGCTCGCGACCCTGATCGCACGACACGGGTACAGCCATCGCGAGATCGCGGACCTGGTGGGCAAGAGTCGTCCCTATGTCTCGAACACGCTCGCGCTGATCCGGCTGCCCGAGCCGGTGAAGGCGGACCTCCAGCGAGAGGGGACCGAGGTCTCGCGCGAGGTCCTGATGGGAGTCGCCCGGGAGGAGGACCCCGAGGCCGCCCTCGCGCTCTGGCGACGCCTCCAGCTGCAGCTCCTCTCCGTGCGTCGTTTCCGCGAGGAGAGAACCGGAGCCCGCCCGGAACGGGCCGCGGTGGCCGAGCTGCTGACCGCCTGCCGTCGCCTGAACCGCGCCCTCGCGAGGCTCCTCGCCGACGAGGTTCCTGCCGCGGAGATGCCGCGGGTGGGACGCGCGCTCCGGCGGACGAAGCGCCTCGTCGAGCGGCAGCTCGGGGCGATCACGCCGGCCGAGCGGAGCGACTGACGCGCCTCAGCGTCCGGTGAAGCGAGGGGGACGCTTCGCGGCGAAGGCAGTGATCGCCTCGCGCCAGTCGTCTTGCGCGAAGCCGGCGAGAAGTTCTTGCATCTCGTTCTCGAGGGCCGCGTCGAGATCGTGGTCCAGGCCGAACTCGAGGCAGGCCTTCTGGGCCCCGAGTGCCCCCGTCGGGAGCGTCAGCAGGCGCTCGACGAAGGCCGAGACGGCGGCCTCCAGCCCGGCGCGCGGGACCACCTGGTTCACCAACCCGATCACCTGTGCCCGCGACGCGGCGAGGCGCTCGCCCAGGAGCAGGATCTCCGTCGCGCGCGCCACACCGACCATGCGCGGGAGCCAGTAGGCGGCCCCGCTCATCGAGCACATGGCGCGCCCCGCGCGCACGTCGCCCAGCTCGGCCTCGGCGGCCGCGATGCGGAAGTCACACGCCAGCGCGAGGTCGAATCCCGCACCGAGCGTGTAGCCGTTCAGCGCCGCGACGACCGGCACGCGGAGGGCCCGGAGCCGCCGGATGAGCCGGTGGTGCCCACGCCGGATGTCGCCGGCGGGGTCGCTGCCGCCCATGTCGATCAGGTCGTCGCCCGCCGAGAAGGCGCGGCCCGCGCCGGTCAGCACGAGGGCCCGGAGGTCGGGGCCGTCGACCTCGTCGACCGCGGCGTTCAGCTCCGCGAGCATGCGGAACGTGAAGGCGTTCAGCTTCTCGGGTCGATTGAGCGTGATGGTCGCAGACTGCCGTTCACGGCGACAGAGGACCTGCTCGTAGGCCATCCGTCGCTCATACTGCCGCCGTCCCCGGGGGGCCAGGGTGTCGCGCTTCACAACCGGGTCCCGTCACGTTTCGTTACTGCCGTTTCACGCCCGTCGAGAGGCGGCGCCGTGCGCGTGAGGATCCCGGGCATCGACGTCGCTGGCACGAGACCTGCTCCTCCGCCGCGTACGGGGAGGAGGCAACCGATGGATACTCAGGCAGCGCGAAAGATCGACGAGCCGGGAACCGCGGGCGGGCTCGAACCAGAGACCATCCTGCCCTCGCAGTTCTTCGATCGGGTTCAGATCGACGCCTCGCTGCAGCCCGAGAAGCGACTCATGCTCGCGGTGCTCGAGGATGCGGTCGGCACCTTCCAGAAGTACGTCACGGCGTCGACCCGACGGGGGCAGCGGCTGTTCGCCGAAGCCGAGGAGTGGTTCGCCGCGGAGACGATGGAGTGGCCATTCGCCTTCGAGAACATCTGCGAGGCCCTCGGCCTGGATGCCGGGTTCGTGCGCAACGGCCTGTGGCGGTGGCGCGATGCGCAGCGCGGGCCGGCACCGACCTCGGCGAAGGTCGTTCGGTTCCCCTTCCGGCGAGTGAACGGGCGCCGACACTCTATCACCGGGCGCCCGGTCGGCCTCAGACACTCGGCGTAACGCAGCCCGCAAGCGCGCGCCGACGGGAACGCGCCACGCGAGCGCGCGCGGTTCGACATCGAACGCGCGGCGCTCAGGACTCGACCGGCTCGATCCGGACGCGCGCCAGACCGCGGCGCACCATGCCGAGTGCGCGCGCCGCGCCGTACGACAGGTCGATCTCACGGCGGCCGCGGTAGGGTCCGCGGTCGTTGATCGTGACCAGCACGGAGCGGCCGTTCAAGAGATTCGTCACCCGGACCCTCGAACCGAGCGGCAGTGTCCGATGTGCACCCGTGAGCTTTCCGGGGTCGAAGCGTTCCCCACTCGCGGTCGTGTGACGCGCGAACTCCTCACCGTACCAGGACGCGCATCCCGTGCTCGGCGCCGAGTCGGCTCGCGCTAGGGCCGCGAGGGAGAGGAGGGCGAGCGCCCCGAGAGAGACGAGCCCTCTCCGGGTCGCCGGGTCGCGATGCAAAAAGGGCCGGGGGATCGCTCCCCCGGCCCCGAGAGGCACGGTCTGCATGATCCCGCTCCTTGAACGCCGGCGAAGTTAGCTGACGGGTTCGGGCTCAAAGAGCGTGCCCGTCCGGGACTGCTCGCGAGCAACCCCGGATTGACCCCTGGTGCTGGGTCCTCCGCTCCCCTGCGGGGGATTAGGCGTATGTCGTTATGGTTGCGCCCGTATGCCGGAGGGGTGAAGCGTGTGTCAACCACGCATGTGAAGCAGCGACCAGCATACGTGCAAAGCGGTGATTTTGCTAGCTTCTCGGGTAGCCGAGCGCAGGATCCACGAGATTGCGGAGCGGACGACCGGCGAGGAAGCGATCGAGGTTGTCAACAAAGAGCTGGAGCGCGCGCTCGAAGTAGTGCGGAGTCGCTCCGGACGTGTGGGGAGTGAGGATGACGTTCGGGAGGCTCCACAAGGGGCTCGTCGCGGGAAGCGGCTCGTCGGCGGCGACGTCGAGCGCGGCTCCCGCGATCGTGCGCCGGCCGAGCGCCACGACGAGCGCGTCCTGGTCGACGACGGAGCCACGGGCGACATTGATCAGATACGCCTCCGGGCGCATGAGGGCGAGCTCCCGCGCCCCGATCAGGCGTTCGGTCTCGGGCGTGTGCGGGACGGCGAGGACCGCGAAGTCGGCCCAGGCGAGGATGTCATCCAGTCCGCCGGGGCCGACGACCGCTTCGTACGGCGGCTCGGGCGCTCCGGAAGGATGGCGCCGCATGCCGCGCACAGTGGCCCCGAGCGCGGCGGCGCGACGCACCACGGTCGAGCCGATTGGCCCGAGACCGAGCACGGCGACACGGCTACCAGCGAGCTCGCGAATCGGCGTTCCGGTCCCCGCCATCACCGCGGGCCGGTCCCAGCGAGACTCGCCCTGCAGGCGGACCGCAACGTGAAGATTGCGGCAGAGCATCAGCATCACTGCGATCACATGCTCCGCGATGCCGGTTGCGGCGATGCCTGCCCCGTTCGTCACGGCGATGCCTCGCGCGACGATCGGCCCGGCGAGGTTCCGCTCGATTCCCGCCGAGATGGACTGTATCCAGCGCAGGCGCGGCGCGCCCGCTACGAGCGCCGCGGGAAACTCGAAGCCGTAGAAGATATCGGCGTCCCGCGCCTCGCGCGCGAGCGTCTCCCGGTCGTCGGCGGCGGCGAACGTGAGTTCCGGAAACCGCTGACGCAGGACCGTCAACGTGGCCTCGGGCACGGCGATCCGTACGTCCGGGCCGAGGTGGAAGTTGAGGACGACCTTCACCGCGCCGGCCGGGGACGCGGAATCAGCGGTCGTCGTCGCCGCCCTCCCAGTTGCCCTTGACGGGCGGCAGGAGTGGCGACTTGAAGTGTGCGACCGCGCTCGGCGCGGGCTTGCGATACACGAACTCGGTCTCGCACCCGGCGCAGAGCGCGCGGAAGCCCCCTTCGGCACGCTTCAGGCGGACGGTGACGATGTGTCCGTCCTCGTGCCGATGCTGGATCGCCGGATACTCGGCCACGTAGACGGTCCGCATTCGCCGGCTAGCTAGCCCCATGCCTCCCACCTGTCAATCAATGCTGCCCGGGACGGCCCACGATTGCGCGCCCGGGCCGCCGCTGACACGATGCCGCCCGTGGCGAATCGACTCGCCGGCGAGACGAGCCCGTATCTCCTGCAACACGCGGGCAACCCGGTCGACTGGTACCCGTGGGGGCCCGAGGCGTTCGCCCGAGCACGGGAGAAGAACCGGCCCATCCTGCTCTCGGTGGGGTATTCGGCGTGTCACTGGTGCCACGTGATGGAACGGGAGTGCTTCGAGAACCCGGACATCGCTCGTCTCATGAACGACAACTTCGTCAACGTGAAGGTCGACCGCGAGGAGCGGCCTGACGTCGACGAGGTCTACATGAAGGCCGTCCAGCTCCTCACCGGGCGGGGTGGGTGGCCGATGACCGTGTTCCTCACCCCGGAGGCGAAGCCCTTCTATGGCGGCACCTACTTCCCACCCGCCGACCGGCACGGCCTGCCGGGGTTTCCCCGCGTCCTCCAGGCCGTGGTGCGGGCATTCCGCGAGCGTCCGGACGAGGTCCGGCGCTCCGTCGACCAGATACTGAGCGGGCTACAGCCCGAGGGCGCCCAGCAGACCGACGGGAGGCTCGATCCAGCCCTCCCGGCCCGTGCGGCCGAGGCGCTCGTCGCCCACGTGGACCGGGACGACGGTGGCCTCGGCGGTGCGCCCAAGTTTCCTCACAGCTCGACGTTCCAGCTGTTCCTTCGCCGATACCGTCAAACCCGGAAGCCCGAGCTGCTGGACACCGTGCTCCTCACCTGCGACCGCATGGCGCGGGGCGGCGTGTACGATCAGATCGGGGGCGGATTCCACCGGTACTCCGTCGATGCACGCTGGCTGGTCCCGCACTTCGAGAAGATGCTCTACGACAACGCCCAGATCCCCCGGCTCTACCTCGAGGCGTGGCAAGTGAGCGGCGAGCCTTCCCTCCGCCGGATCGTGGAGGAGACCCTCGACTACGTGCTTCGCGACATGCGCCATCCCGCCGGAGCGTTCTTCTCTGCGACGGACGCCGACAGCGAGGGGGAGGAGGGTCGGTACTTCGTCTGGACGCCGGCCGAGGTCGCGCGTCTCGTCGACCCGCCGGACGTCGAGCTCGTGTGCCGGTACTGGGACATCTCGGAGGAAGGTAACTTCGAGGGGAAGAGCATCCCGCACGTGACGCTCGATCTGGAGCAGGTGGCGCGGGTCTTCGGCCGGACCCCGGAGGAGGCAGCGGCGGCTATTGCGACGGCCCGAACCCGCCTCCTGGCCGCGCGCAACCGCCGGGTTCCGCCGCTCCGGGACGAGAAGATACTCGTCAGCTGGAACGGTCTCATGATCGGGACGCTGGCCGAGGCCGGGCGCGTTCTCCGGGCGCCCCGCTTCGTCGCCGCGGCGGTCGCCGCCGCCGACTTCGTCTGGTCTCAGGTGCGTGCCGGGGACCGACTGCTTCACGGCTGGGCCGCCGAACGGGCACGGCAGGGTGCGTACCTCGACGACTATGCATTCTTCGCCTCCGCCCTGGTCGACCTCTACGAGGCCACCGGCGACCGGGTACACCTCGCCCGGGCTGTCGAGCTCGTCGGGGCGCTCGACGCGCGCTTTCACGACCCGGACGGCGGGGGCTACTTCTTCACCGCACGCGATGAGGAGCAGCTGATCACCCGCACCAGGCCGGGCGCCGACGGGTCACTCCCCTCGGGAAACGCAGTTGCCGCTCTGGTTCTCCTCCGGCTCCACCATCTGACCGGAGCGGACCGGCACCGCGAGCGCGCCGAGGAGATCCTGTGGGCGTTTCACGCCGAGGCGAGCCAGAACCCCTTCGCCTATACCGCCTACCTGCAGGCACTGGAGTTCTACGGCGAGGGACCTGCCGAGGTGGTCGTCGTGGCGTCCCGGGGCGCGCCCGACGCCGAGGAGCTCTGGGCCGAGGTGGCCGCGGCCTATCTGCCGCACCACGTCCTCGTGGCGGTGGAACCCGACGACCCGGAGCCGGTCGCGCCGGCGCGCGACCGGCCTGCCGTCGACGGCCAGGCGACGGCATACGTGTGCCGGAACTTCACCTGCTCCGCGCCGGTGACCGACCCGGCGCTGCTCCGCGACCTCCTCCGCGCAGGCGGCTGAGCTACTCGCCGCGGAAGGCCGGCTGCCGCCGCTCGCGCTGAGCGGCCAACCCCTCACGCGCATCGGCGCTCGCCTGCACGGCGTGGAACAACTCGATGAGGTCGTCGCGCTGCCAGGCGCGCCAGGCCTCGGCTGCGCGCTGGACGAACGCCTTCATCGCCCGCACCGACAGGGGGGCATTGTGCGCGATTTGCCGCGCCAGGTCCGCGACGGCTCGGTCGAGGTCGGCGGCGGCGGCGATCCGGTTCACGAGCCCGAGGGACAGCGCCGTCTCCGCGCCGATCGGGTCGCCCGTGAACAGGAGCTCCTTCGTGGCCGCGGCCCCGATCGTGTCGACCAGCTTCCAGGTGAGAGCGACCGGGACCGCGATGCCGATGCGCGCGAGGGGCATGGCGAAGCGCGCGTTGTCGGCAGCCACCCGGAGATCGCAGTGGAGCGCGAGCTCGCACCCTCCGGCCACCGCGTCACCCTGGACGGCCGCGATGGTCGGGTGCGGGCACCGCTCGAGGAGCTCCAAGGCGTCCTCGAGCGAATGGGTCTCCACGCGACCAGCTTCCCGCTGGGCCGCGAGCTCGCGGAGGTCGAGCCCGGCGCAGAAGGTCTGCCCGGCGCCCGCGACCACGACCGCGCGCACGTCGCGCCGGGCCGCGGCATCCCGGACGGCCGCGTGGAACGCGTCGATCATGCCGGTCGTCAGAGCATTCCGCTTCTCCGGGCGGTTCAGGGTGATGGTGCAGACGTGGTCGTGGAACCGGGTCTCGATCAGGTCCGCCATCAGAAGCGATCCTTCAGGCCGCGGACGGCTGCGAAGAGTGCCACGGAATCGTTGGCGGGCAGGCCCGGCACCCGAGCACGCACCGATGCCGCGAGCTCCGCGCTGTCGGTACGAAGGAACGGGTTCGTCGCCCGTTCCTCGGCGATGGTGCTCGGGACGGTGAACCGCCCCTCCCGCCGGAGCGCTTCGACGCGGGCAAGCTTCTCGGCGAGCGCCCGGTTTCCGGGCTCCAGCATCGTGGCGAAGCGGAGATTCTTCTCCGTGTACTCGTGCCCGCAATAGACCCGGGTGTCCGGCGGCAGGCCAGCCAGGCGCGCAAGCGAGGCCATCATCTGGCGCGCGTCACCCTCGAACAGGCGGCCGCACCCTCCGGCGAACAGCGTATCGCCGGTGAAAACGGCGCGCTCTTCCGGAAAATGGTACGCGACGTGCCCGCTCGTGTGGGCGGGAATCATGATGACGCGGCCGCGGACGGTACCGAAGCAGACCGGGTCGCCGTCGCGTACGCGATCCGTGATCCCCGGGATGCGCGGCGCGTCGTCGGCGGAGCCGTACACACGCAAGCCGGGTGCCGCGGCGAGCAGGCCCTCGTTGCCGCCGACGTGGTCGAAGTGATGATGCGTCGCGAGCACCGCGGTGAGTCGGACCCGGCGCCGGTCGACCTCTGCCCGGACCGGGGCGGCCTCGGCGCAGTCGACGACGGCGGCCTCGCCGCTCGCCGGGTCGATCAGGAGGTAGGCGTAGTTGTCGGCCAGCTGCGGGACCGGAGTGACGTCCAAGCCGGGTCAGTCCTCCACCGGGGCGGGAACCGGATCGGCCTCGGCGTACCCCGGCTGGGTGGAAGGAGGGCGCTGCTCCAGACGGTAGAGGCGTTCTCTGAGACCAGCCGTCTCGACCGCGCGCGCGAGCTGCTCCTTCGAGAGGTCACCCAGACGGCCCTCGAGCCGGGTCAGGCGATCGCGGAGGCCTGCGGTCTCGCCGGCTCGGGTGATCTGGTCCTTGCTGCTCTCGACGACGCGTCCCTCGATGCGCGTCAGGCGCTCGCGGAGCGCGCCGAGCTCGCCGAGCTTCGTCCCGACCTCCCGCCCGAGATCGGTGAGCCGCTGCTCCATACGCTCGAGCCGCTGCTTCAGATCATCGGCGTCGAGTGTTTCGCGCGCGCTCTCGCGCGAGAACTCCGCGACGCGTCGCTCGGTATTCTGCAGACGGAGCGAGATCTCCTCGAGGCGCGCAAGGGCTGACGAGGCGCGCTCGCCCGCCGCGCTCGCGATCGCATGGAGGGGCCCGACGAGCTCGCGCACTCCCTCCTTCGGCACGTCGGCGAGGCGGTTCTCCAGGGTACGAACCCGATCGCGGACCCGATCCAGATCGCGCCGCAGCGTGACCGCGAGCCGGTCGAGCAGCACGTCCAGGCGCTCCGACATCCGTTCCTCGACGGCACCGACGAGCGTCACCAGCTGGGTCTCCATGCCGCGGCCCACCTCGACGAGCCGCCGCTGCATTCCGACGCTCAGCGTCTGCGCGCCGTCCACCAGCGCCTTTCCGCCGCCGGCGAGGAGATCCTGGATCACCGCGAGCCGTCCACGCGGCTGCTCCTTCACGCGTCCCATCACTGCCCCCTTCTCGGCTCGCGCGTTGCCGCGCGCCGCTCCGCTGGTCCTCCGGACCCCTGGACCGTCACCCTCCCGGCCCGAGCATCGTCAGCACTCCCGTATACTGGTGTACGAGCACCGTACCAGATCCCGGCGCAAACTCGGCTCCGCTGAAAAACCCGGCGACCGGAAGCCCGCGAAGGCGCCGGGCTATGTACGCGGTGTCGATGCCCTCGACGCCGTAGAATCCCCGGCCGCGGCCGACGCAGTTCACGTAGAGAGCACCTGCGGGAGGCGCGGACCAGGCGGCCGCCTGCGTGGCCAGGACCTGCTCTAGCGCTTCCCGCGCGCCGACCGGGTCGCGGACCCCGAAGAACATCTCCTGGCCGACGGCGACGGGCGCCGCAACCGCGAGCGCGCCGTGCTCGTTGTCCAGACCGACGAGGTGGCGCGCGATGAAGTCGTCCCCGCCGTTCGGGAAGCCCGCGAGGACGACACTCAGGGCGCGGCGGGGCTCGGCGAGGAGCGGCTCCGGAACCACCGAGCGAAAGCGCTCCAGCGCCGGTGCTCCGTCGAGGCCGAGGATCCAGTTCCCGTGTGCGCCTGTCACGCGCCGAACCGGGCCGACGCGCCGGACGGCGTGCGACACCCCAATCGTGGCGCGCAGGTCGCCCGCGAGCAGCACACCGGAAACCGCGTGCGACGACGAAGCGTCGCCCGAGAAGACCGCCACCTCGCCGACGCTGCCATCCTCCGACGCGCCGCCACCGGCGACACGGACGCCCGGCAGCCGGGCGGCGAGACCGTCGAGGAGCCCCGGTAGATCGAGGTTGTAGGTGTCGGCGAAGAGGAGGAGCAGCCGGTCACCGCCCGGCACGCCATCGACGGCGGACGCGACGTCGGCTGCTGCCCGCCTGGCGCCGCCGCGCGACGTCGGAACTATGAACCGCCGGACGACGACGTCGCCCGCCAGGGCCAGGACGGCGACTCCCGGCCCCGTCTCGATCTCGTTCTCGCCCGCCAGGACCCCCGCGGCGCTGCAACCGACCACATCCCGGGTCCCGGCGACCTCGGCAGCGGCCCGCGTCAGCCGGCCGAACCCGGGGCCGTGCGGCGTGGTGGCGAATACGAACAGCAGATCCGCTCGCTCGACGCCGGCTGAGCGAAGCGCGCCCGCCACCGCCTCGCCGGCGGCGCGTGCCGAATCCCGATCCGTCGACAGTCCGGCCCCGGCCCGGAGCACACGCCCTCTCCGGAGGAGCGACCTCGCAGGCGGGTCTCCCCCTCGTCCGCTCGCCCTTAGAGCAAGGGGGCCCGAGAATTGCAACTATAGTATCAAACAAAAGCGGTGAAGACGCGCGATCAGGGCGTCTCCGTCGGGATGGCGTGCACGATCGCGAACAGGCGCCGGACTCCGTCGCGAAGGTTGTCGACCGAGATCCGTTCGTTCAACCCGTGCACCGTCCGCTCGTCGTCCTCGGTGAGGACGAACGGCACGAACCCGTAGCTCGCGACGCCGTGCTCGCGAAAGTAGTGGCTGTCCGTGAAACCGGAAATGACGCTCGGGACGACCGGCGCGCCGCCGAGATCGCTCGCGGCGAGCCGCCGGACCGCCTTCATGAACCCCGAGGTGGTGTCGGACGACGACGCCGGGAACGAGAGCAGCGTCTCGAGATGCACGTTCTCGTCGGCGATGACTTCGCGCAGGAGCGCGATGAAATCCGCGGGCCGCTCCCCCGGCAGGAGCCGGCAGTCGAGCTGCGCGCTCGCCTCGTCGGGGATGACGTTCGTCTTCGCGCTGCCCTGCAGGACGGTCGGGGTGATCGTGTTCCGTATGAGCGCGTTTTGGCTCGGGTTCCGGGTGAAATCGGCGAAGAAGGCCGGATCCTCGAGCGAATCGCCGAGGTGCATGAGCTTCGTCCGGAGGGGTTCGTGCTCCAGCTCCGCGAGGGCGGCGAAATAGTCCTCCACCGGACGGACGACGCGGACCGCGGTCCGGTACCGCCTGAGCTTATCGAGGGCGCGCACGAGCCGGGTGACGGCCGTCTCGGGCGGCGGCGTCGACCCGTGGCCGGCCTCGCCTCGTGCGGTGAGCTTCACCCAGCATGGAGTTTTCTCCGCCACCGCCACGTGGACGACCTTTCGCCCGTTCGGCTGGACGTGGATGTGATCGCCCTCGGTCACCAGGAACTCGGCGTCGCCGAGAAGATCGGGCCGGTGTTCTACGATCCAGCCCGCGCCCGCCTTGCCGCCCGCCTCCTCGTCGGCCGTCGCGAGCAGGATGACGTCGCGCGGGGGACTGTCGCCGGCACGCTTGAGCGCGATCAGCGTCATCAGCTCCACGACCGCGACGCCCTTGGCGTCGAGCGCTCCGCGGCCATGGACGTAGCCATGATCGCGGAGGCCCGAGAAGGGTGGCACCCGCCAGCCGCGCGCATCGGCAGGGACGACGTCGAGATGCGCGAGGAGGATGATCGGCCGCCCTCGCCCCGAACCACGGAGGCGGGCGTACAGGTTTCCGCGGCCGGGCGTCGACTCGACGACCTCGGCGGGGATGCCCTCGGTCTCGAGCTTCCGCGCCAGTGCGTTGGCAGCCGGCGTCTCTCCGCCCGGCGGGTTCTGCGTGTCGATGCGGACGACGTCGCTCAACACGTCGGCGGTCTCGTCGGCGAGGCGCCGCCAGTCGAGGTCCGCCGCCTGGCTGGGAACTCCCGTCGCAAGGAGAATCGACGAGAGCCCGACCAGCACCGTGTGGAAGACGCGCGCGAGAGGCCGCGGACCAGCGGTGCATTGCCTGAAATTCACGTCTGGTTCCGGCTCGTCGTTCGCAGAGTTGTTCACACCGCGCGAAACATGGACTTTTGGGCAGGCGCCACTCGGACACGGATAAACCATCCGCCAACGGATGAGAGAGAAAAAATAGCGTCTTCGGGATCTTACCACGTAAGACCACGACATCTGGGGGTCATGAATTGGTCGGGCCGAGAAGGCCATTGGTACGAGTCGGCCGGCATGGATTTTCTCTATCCACAGGTTCTCCACAGCTTCTCGCCCCGCCTCATGAATTCGCCCGATAGCCGAGCCCGACGACGTAGAGCTCGGCGGACCCCTGGCGGGTGGCCTCGGGCCGTGTCACTCGAATCTCCGCGAAGGCCGCCTGGATGCGTGCAATCCTAGACTCGTACCCGGGTCCCATGAAGGTCTTCATGAGCATCCCTCCTCCCGGTCGAAGGAGAGACGGCAGCGCCGCGAGCGTGGCGTCGACGAGCTCCTCGACGCGTGCCTCGTCGACGTCGCGGACGCCCGAGAGCTTCGGCGCGAGGTCGGAGAGCACGGTATCGGCAACGCCGCCGAGTTCCGCCGCGAGCTGACGCACGACGGCGGGTTCGCGGACGTCGCCAGTGACGAGGCGGACGTTCGGAGCCGGCAGGGGCGTCACCGGCGTGACGTCGACGCCCACCACGACGCCGCGGGCTCCGACGCGCTCGAGCGCGAGCTGCAGCCAGCCGCCCGGCCACGCTCCGAGATCGACGATCCGATCGCCAGGGCGCAGCAGGCGGAAACGGGCATCCAGATCGGCGAGCTTGTACGCGCTACGCGCGCGATACCCGGCGGCCCGCGCCCGGCGGTAGTGTACGTCCTTCCGCCGGTAGGTCACGCCGCGCCGGCGAGGGCGCCCGCACTATCGTTCGTCGACAGGCTCGTAAGGCCCGTACCCGCCGAAGGGCGACTCGTGCGCTACGTGACCGAAGATGTGCTCGACACGCGGGTTCGACACGAGGAAGTGGAGCGGCCGGAACGCGAGCCACTCGAGGCCCCAGCCGACCGGGTGCAGCGCGTAGGCCGCCACCCGCAACGGGTGCGACTCGGAATCGTCGTACGCGTCGTGGGCGCGCGCCGTCGCTGGCATGGTCGCGAGTACGGTCGCGACCGCGAGCGCAGTCAGAAGCTTCGTCACACCACACCTCCCGGGTCCGCCGTCGCGGACCGCCAGACGAAGCTAGCAGCCAGCCCGCCCAGGCTCAAGAAAGCGCATCCGCGCCGTTGACATGCCGAATGCCCCATCGATAGAGTCCTCGACTCCGGTCAGCGAGGATGGAGCGTACCTTCCGGCCCCTCGAGCCGCTCCGCGGCTGGCGGCGGCTCGCCGCCCAGACGTGGCGCCCGCCCCAGGATCCGAGCGTCTATGCCGCGCTCGACATCCCCATGCGGTCGGCGCTCGCCTACCTCGACCGGCTGCGCGAGGAGAGCGGCGTGCGCGTCACGGTGACGCACTTGGTCGCGCGCGGGGTCGCGCTGGCACTCCGACAGTATCCGGGGCTGAACGGCATCGTTGCGCGCAAGCGGATCATGCTCCGCGACACGGTCGACATCTTTCTCCAGGTCGCGATCGAGGGTGGGCGCGAGCTCTCGGGACTCAAGATCGCGCGCGCCGACGAGAAGACGGTGATCCAGATCGCGCGCGAGATGGAGGAGCGGGTGGAGCGGCTCCGGCAGCGGCGCGACCGGCAGGTCGAGCGCACGAAGGTGCTGCTCGATCGCATCCCGGTGGCGCTCCTCGGCCCGATGATGCGGACGATCTCCTACCTCATCTACGACCTCGATCTGGATCTGACGCGCCTCGGGATCGTGAAGGACGAGTTCGGGAGCGCGATGGTGACGAACGTCGGCATGTTCGGGCTGACCCAGGCCTTCGCCCCGCTCGTGCCGTTCAGCCGCACCCCGCTCGTCGTGCTCGTGGGCGAGGTGCAGGAGCGACCGGTGGCGGAGGCGGGCCGCGTCGTCGCCCGGCCGATGATGACGCTCGGGGTGACCTTCGATCATCGCTTCATGGACGGCTGGCACGGTGGCGCGATGGCGCAGCTCTTCCGCGCCTACATCGAGGACCCGGCCCGCTTCGAGGATCCGCGGGCGCCCGAGCTCACGGCCGCAACGTCCAGCCGACAAAGCTGAGCTGGCGTCCGACGCCGGCACCGTCGCGCCGGTACGAGTGGTACCGCGCGTCGCACGACGTACACGGCCCGAGGACGTCGACGTGCGGGACGCCGGCGGCCTCGAGGAGCAGACGGGTGGCCGTGCGAAGATCGACGTGATCGCGCCCGCGCTCCGTGGTCCACGCCGCACGGGTTGCGCTCCCTGTGGTCGCTCGGAACGCCTCGCCCACTTCCGGCCCGACCTCGTAGCAGCAGCCACCGATCGCGGGTCCGACCACCGCCTCGACGGTTGGGGGTTTCGTGCCGAACCTCTTCTCGAGTGCATCGAGTGCAGCCTCGATCACCCCCGCGGCCATCCCACGCCATCCGGCATGCACCGCAGCCGCGACATGACGGGCGCGGTCCACGAGCAGGACCGGCACGCAGTCCGCGGTCACAACCCCGACGAGCATGCCGGGACGCGACGTGACCATCGCGTCCGCCTCCGGCGTGACGCCGACCGTCACCTCGGCGACCCGAACGCCGTGCACCTGACGAGGGACGACGAGCGGAAGCGGCGTGCCGAGACGCGCGAGCACGGGCTCCCACCGCCCGACGCCGGAATCCGCCCGGTCGAGGAACCCGTGCCTGAGACCCGGCACGTTCGTCCATGGAGCGTGCGTCAGCATCGCTGGAAGGGCCGCGACGGGTCCGATATCTTCCCGCCGTGCGACGCGGGACGGAGGCGCTGACGGTCCTCGACCTCCTGGTGAATGCCGCGATCCTGGCGCTGCTCGTCTGGTTGCTGCGTCTCGACTGGCGGCGGGAACACCCCGCGCCGCCCGCCGCTCACAGCGCGACGCGCTCGAGCCGCACGTCGGTGTAACGCAGCAGCTCGTCGAGCGTCTGCCGTTTGTACTCGTGCTCGTAGAAGATGCGACGGATGCCGGTGTTGATGAGCACCTTCAGGCAGTGGATGCACGGCGTGTGCGTGATGTAGATGTCCGCGTCCCGAATGCTGGCGCCGTTCTTCGCGGCCTGGGCGATCGCGTTGATCTCCGCGTGGATGCAGCGGAAGCAGTTCTCCTCGGTCTCGCCGGTGGGCGTCCGCGACGTGTAGACGAGGCAGCCGACGTCCGTGCAGTGCGGCAGGCCGGCGGGCGCGCCGTTGTAACCGGTGGCGAGGATGTTCTTCTCGCGCACGATTACGGCTCCGACCCTCGCCCGGAGACACGTCGAGCGCTCGGCCACCTGGCGGGTGATGGTGAGGAAGTATTGATGCCAGCTCGGACGCTCGCTCATCGGTCAGGGCAGGAAGCGGAACGGTTCCGCGACGAAGGTGAGGACGAATAGCACGAAGGTGGCGAGGCTCGCGAGCCTCCGGCCCGCGCCGAGCGGGCGCGGATCGTCCTCGGTTGCCGGGTGGCCGAGCGAGAAGAGGACGGTGATGATCACCGCCCAGACGATCCATCCCGGCCAGCCCTTCGTCCCTAGCCAGACGAGGAACGCGATCAGGAGCGCGGGGACCACGCGCGTGAGCCGGCCCGCCGCCGCGTAGAGCACGTGTCCCCCGTCGAGCTGGCCGACGGGCAGGAGGTTCATCGAGGTGACGAAGAGGCCGAACCAGCCGGCGAACGCGATCGGGTGCAGGATGACCGTCGCCGGGTCGGCGTGCAGGACCAGGCGGGTGAGCCAGGCGGTGATGAGCGAGTCGCCGAGCTCGAGCACGTGCGCCTCGGGCGGGACCGGCAGCACCTGCGAGCGGGCGAGACCGATCGCGGTCGCCGCGAAGGCGACGACGAAGCCGGCCCATGGTCCAGCGGCACCGACGTCGAACAGTGCCCGGCGGTCCGGGAAACGCGAACGGATGCGGATGAAGGCCCCGAACGTCCCGAGTGGGAAGATGTTCGGTGGCGCGGGAAGAAAATAGGGGAGGGAGGCGCTCACGCGATGCCGTAGGCACATGAGGTAGTGCCCGGCCTCGTGCACCAGCAGGATGGCGATGAGCGTCGCCGAGAACGGAAGCCCCTGGAGGAGCGCGCGCGGGTCCGCGAAGGGGTCGAGTCCCTGCCAGAACGCACCGGCGATGGTCGTGGTGACGATCGTCACGGCGAGCAGCAGCGCGTTGACGA
>JACXTT010001342.1_pt1 | contig 41099 bp, 42 predicted proteins | sample 9270951 | NCBI WGS metagenome assembly JACXTT01 (sample SAMN15532306, study PRJNA645909) | rock metagenome | isolation source: weathered quartz diorite | place: Puerto Rico | collected 2017-06-21
GCCAAGGATTTCGAGAATCGCTTGCGCTATGCCTTGGCGTTTGTCCACCTGGCCGCCATTCGCTTGATGGTCCGAAAACTGTGTAATCCCGCCTAAACTTCTCGGACGGACTCTTAGAAGCTCACACAAATACTCAGCTTGTCCCTCCAGGCGTGGCTGCTATGCTAGGTTCGCGTTTGTGGAAAAAGGACATTGAGGGTGGTCAACCAAATCTTATGACCTGATTCTTAGGACGACATGCGGTATTATCCCATTTTTTTGGACCTACGAGCGCAGCATTGCCTGGTGATTGGCGGCGGTGAAGTAGCCGCACGAAAGGTCGCAACATTGCTGCAAGCCGAGGGACAGGTGACGGTAATTAGTCCCACCCTTACTCCGCAATTGCAAGCATGGGTGGAAGAACGCAAGATCACAGCTCACCTCTATTCCTATCAGAAAGGAGATATGCGCGGCTTTTCGTTGGTCTTCGCTGCAACTGATGATGAAGAGCTGCATCAACAAATTGCGGCTGAAGCTCAGGAAGCTGGCATCTTTTTAAATGTGGTTGATTGTCCAGCCTTGTGCTCGTTCATCGTGCCGGCGATTGTTTCGCAAGGGGATCTCACGCTGGCAATATCGACTAATGGAACAAGCCCGGCTCTAGCGAAAAAGATTCGGCAAGAATTAACGCAGCAATTCGGTCCAGAATACACCCAGGCGCTCTCGTTGCTCGCCCGGGTGCGGGAGCTGCTTGCGAATGCTAGATTCACCTCAGACGAGCGGCAACAGATTTTTACCACCCTGGTGGAATCGCCCTTACTAGATTATTTTCGCGCAGGACAAATTGATCAGGTGGATGCGCTTTTGCAGCAAACGGTTGGCGCTCAGTATACATGCGAGACCTTAGGTCTGATGTTCTCATTATGATGGAAATGCCGCTACTCCAAGTCGCCCTCTGCTTCTATTTGTTAAGCACGGCGGCATTTTTCTCCCTGTTGGTGTCAACGCGACCGTTGTGGCGCACCCTGGCGCCGGCGCTGCTTCTCATTGCATTTCTCGCGCACGCTGGAGCCATCGCCGCGCGGTCCATCGCTGCGGGCTATCTAGCAGTCATCGATTCATACGAAACGTTATCCTTTTTTGCTTGCTTGATGTCCGGCGTCTGTTTGCTGGCCCAGTTGCGAGCGCCCGTGGCGATCCTCGGCGCCGTCGTGAGCCCGTTATCATTCATCGTGACCATGGGCGCTTTTGTGTTCTTTACCAAGGCAGGGGCCCTTCCACCCTCGCTACACAGCGCATGGTTGCCGATCCATATCGCTTTTGCATTCTTGGGCAATGCGGTTTTCGGTGTCGCTTTCAGCACCAGTTTGGTCTATCTTCTGCAAGAACGTCAACTCAAAGGGAAAAAGGGACATCTGCTCTTTCGCCGTCTGCCCTCCCTCGAAACCCTCGATAATTTGAACTATCGAGTATTGTCCTGGGGGTTCGCATTATTGACCCTCGGCATCCTGACAGGCGCCATATGGGCGGAATACGTGTGGGGCAACTTCTGGCTATGGGAGCCCCGTCCTGTGTTATCATTAGTAACATGGGTGTTGTATGCGTTATTGCTACACTACCGCACGGCAGGGTGGCGAGGACGGCGAGCAGCGGCGTTGACCATCGCTTGCTTTGTCGTGCTCATAGGAGCGTTCCTTGGAGTTCAGTGGCTGTTTCCAGGTCGACATGGAGGCGAGTTTGGCTAGTCGCACCACCAATCTCTTATTGATGGGACTCAATCATCGTAGTGCGCCAGTCGAGGTGCGAGAGCGGCTCGCGTTTACTAATGAAACATTGGACCCAGCTCTGCGCCGTCTGGTCGATCACCACATCGTACGCGAGGGCGCCATCGTCTCGACCTGTAATCGCGTCGAAGTCCTCACTTGCACGACTGACGTCGACGCTGCAAGCGAACAGATCAAAGCCACGCTTGCTGATGTACAGCAAGTCGCGCGGTCTCTCTTTGAAAATCACCTCTATACGCGTATCGGGAAGGAGGCTGTGAATCATCTGTTTCGGGTGACCTCCAGCCTCGACTCGATGGTTGTAGGAGAACCGCAGATTCTCGGCCAAGTGAAAGATGCGTACGCAGCCTCGTCCACCTCGGGCGCGCTTGGCGCAATCCTCCATCGCTGCTTTCATAAATCCTTCTCAGTGGCTAAACGGGTGCGCAGCGAGACGCGCGTTGCGGCCAAAGCGGTGTCGATCAGTTCCGCCGCAGTTGATCTGGCGAAGAGCATCTTTGATCACTTGGACGACAAAACGGCGATGGTCATCGGCGTGGGAGAGATGGGTGAGCAAACGGTAAAACATCTCCAGGGCAATGGAATCGGGACCGTCCTCGTGACAAACCGCACGTTTCATCGCGCGGTCGAACTCGCACGGCAATGTAACGGCACGGTCGTGCCCTTTGAGCAATTGCATAAACATCTCCGTCTGGCCGATGTGGTGATCGGTTCGGCAGGAGGAAACGAATACCTCTTTGCACCAGCGGTCGTGGAAGAAGCCTCGCGCGAGCGCAAGCGACGACCGATGTTTTTTATCGACCTTGGGGTGCCGCGGAATTTTGACCCACGACTCAATAACATTGAAAACGTCTTTTTGTACGATATCGACGATTTAGAAAAAGTTATCGAGGACAACAAAGACGAACGCGAACGTGAGGCAATCAAAGCCGAGTCGATCATCGCAGAAGAAGTCGAGTCGTTCTGGTCTTGGCTCGCGAGCATGGAGGTTACGCCTACCATTGTCGCCCTGCGAGAAAAAGCGGAAACGATTCGCCGCCGTGAGTTGGAAAAGACGCTCGCGTCTCTCAAAGACCTTCCTCCACACGCTCAGAGAGCGATTGAAGCTTTAACCGCATCGCTTACAAATAAACTGGTGCATCCGCCCATCGCTTATCTCAAAACCAGCGGCAGGAATGGGGATGGTGAGGAAACCAGTAGCATCACTACAATACGGCAGATGTTCAGTCTCGATGAAGACGATTGAGGCGTCGGGTCACTGAGTCATTAAAGACAGGGCAATGAAACAAGAGCTTCGCATCGGTACACGGAGCAGCGCCTTGGCGCTTTGGCAGGCAGAATGGGTCAAAACCCAACTCGAACAGTGCTGGCCAACGTTGCGCGTAACGCTCGCGCCGATGAAAACGACAGGCGACAAAATTTTAGATGTGTCCCTCTCCAAATTTGGCGGGAAAGGCTTGTTCGTGAAAGAGATCGAAGAAGCGTTGCTGCATGGCTCCATCGACCTCGCAGTGCATTCGATGAAAGATCTGCCCGGAGAACTTCCCGAAGGACTCACTATTAGTGCAGTTCCGGTGCGAGAAGACACTCGGGATGTCTTGATTACAAAACATGGAGAGCGCCTCGACGACTTGCCAGTAGGAACGCGGGTGGGCACCAGTAGCCTTCGTCGCCAAGCATTACTTTTGGCGTTGAATCCCGGTCTACGCATCGAAATGCTGCGCGGCAACGTCGATACACGTTTACGAAAGCAACGTGAAGGGATAGTGGACGCTACTGTGTTAGCCGCAGCGGGACTCAAGCGGCTGGGCATTACCCCGGAACATAGCCAGGTATTGGATGACGTCGTGTTTCTCCCGGCGATCGGGCAAGGCGCCTTGGGCATTGAAACGAGAGCGGAAGAAGAAATGATCGCTTTGGTGCGTCCATTGCATCACCAGGACACTGCGGTTGCAGTGAGCGCCGAACGCGCCTTTTTACGGCAGATGGGCGGCAGCTGTCACACGCCGCTGGCCGCAAAAGGGCTCGTGCTCAGCGATGTCGTGGAGTTGCGCGCGCTGGTCGCGAGTCCCGATGGGCGACGCGTCATTCGAGGAGAACAAAGCGGACTTCGTGCGGACGCCGAACGCCTCGGAACCACATTGGCCGAGCAGTTATTAGCGCGCGGAGGAAAAGAAATTTTAGAGGAATTAGGAGCCGGATAGTAGTGTAGTTGGCGCCCAAAGTGCGCCCTACCCGGGCACTGACTGCTGACTATTAACTACTGGTTACTGACTACTATTTATGCCAACAGGCAAAGTCTATCTCATTGGCGCTGGACCCGGCGATCCGGGCTTGTTCACGCTCAAGGGCAAGCGCTGTCTCGAAGAAGCAGATGTTGTCATTTACGACTATCTCGTTGACGAACGCCTTCTGACATTCGTGCGCGACGGCGCTCAACTTCTTTACGCGGGCAAGAAAAGTGGAGGCGACTCCCGCCCTCAAGCGGAGATCAATCAGCTCATGTTAGAGCACGCGCAGCAGGGACGAGTGGTCGCTCGCCTCAAAGGAGGCGATCCATTTCTTTTTGGTCGCGGCGGCGAGGAAGCCGAAGAACTGGTAGGGGCCGGCGTCCCCTTCGAGGTTGTCCCTGGCGTCACCTCGGCGCTAGCCGTCCCCGCATACGCCGGTATTCCGGTCTCACATCGAGACTATGCCTCGGCTATCGCAATCGTGAGCGGCCATAAAGAAGTGTGGGACAACGCGCCACACCTCAACTGGGCCACCCTTGCCGGCGTCGGCGGCACCTTAGTCTTTCTCATGGGCACGCGGCAGCTGCAAAACAATATGCAAAGGCTGATGAACTATGGCCTTCCCGCTGACACTCCTATTGCCTTGATCCGCTGGGGCACCCGGCCAGAACAGGAAGTGTTGACAGCAACCGTCGGGACGATTGCCGCGCTGGCGGCCGAACGCCAATTCCAACCACCCGCCATAGCGGTCGTCGGGGAAGTCGTGCGACTACGCGAACGTTTACGTTGGTTCGACACGAAACCGCTGTTCGGCAAACGTATCCTAGTGACGCGCCCACGGGCGCAAGCGCAACGATTTGCCGATCTGCTCGAACAACAAGGCGCTGAGGTCGTGCGCTATCCTACCATAGAAACGGTTCCGCTGGATTCCTACGAACAGTTGGACGCTGCACTCACTGAACTGAGCGCGTATGCTTGGTTGATCTTTACCAGCGTCAACGGCGTCAAATACTTCTTCGCTCACTTACGAAAGAGACAGCAAGATATTCGGACGCTCGGATCCGTGCGCATCGCCGCCATTGGTCCGGAAACAGCGCGGGCAGTCGAAGAGTTTCATTTGCGAGTCGATGCGATTCCTGTAGAGTACCGCGCCGAAGCGCTCATTCCAGCTCTCGGAGAAGTAAAAGGACAACGGGTGTTGCTGCCGCGAGCCGCTGAGGCGCGCGCGATCTTGCCCCAAGAGTTGCAAGCCCTGGGGGCTCAGGTTGACGAGGTTGCAGTCTACCGTACGATTCAGCCTCAAGGAGTCAGAGTAGAGGAATTACGAGCACGGCTCAAAGCAGGAGAGATTGATCTCGTAACCTTCACCAGTTCCAGCACCGTGCGTAATTTCGTCGCGTTGTTTCCAGGGGAAGATCTGCGAACATTGGTAGGCTCCACACGGGTCGGGTGTATTGGTCCCATTACGGCGGACACCGCTCGCGAGTATGGGCTGGAGGTTGCCGTGCAGCCGACGACGTACACCGTACCAGCGTTCGCTCAAGCGATTGTGATATATTTCCAAAAGAGTAATCAGTAGTCAGTTGCTGATAGTGTATGGCCTATGGCTCGTTCGCTTCGCTCACTCTATAGCATGTAGCGTATAGTAAGAGCGTCTGACCATAAAGCGAGTGTAACGAGCGGGCTATCCGCCATAGAGCGAACGCAGAGAGCGAGCTAGATGCTATTTCATGACAGCTGAGAGCTGAAAACTGGTAAAGGAGCAATGCGCATGCGTTTCCCCATATACCGCCCGCGCCGATTACGGCGCACCGAAAACTTGCGCCGTCTGGTGCGAGAAACAGCTTTGAGTGTAAATGATCTGATTATGCCGCTGTTCATCGTACCAGGCGCAAAAGTAAAGAATCCTATTTCTTCCATGCCTGGGATTGCACAGTTATCCGTCGATCAGGTGGTAGAAGAATGCAAAGAGATTCGCGACCTGGGCGTTCCTGGGGTGATTCTCTTCGGCATCCCAGATCACAAAGATGCGGTCGGTTCAGACGCCTACAACGATGACGGTATTATTCAGCGCGCGTTGCGTGCTCTCAAAGAACAGACGCCTGGGCTCTTACTGATCACCGATGTGTGTTTCTGTGAGTACACGGACCACGGCCACTGCGGCATTATCAAGGGCCAGGATGTCGATAACGACGCCACTCTAGAAATTCTCGTGAAAGAATCGCTGTCACACGCGCGCGCTGGAGCAGACATGGTGGCGCCGTCTGACATGATGGATGGTCGCATCGGCGCCATCAGACAAGCGCTCGACGCCGAAGGGTTTCCGCATCTGCCGATCATGGCGTATTCAGCCAAGTTCGCTTCTGGTTTCTATGGCCCTTTTCGTGAGGCCGCCGAATCAACCCCACAGTTTGGCGATCGTCGGTCCTATCAGATGGACCCGCCGAACGCTGAGGAAGCGCTTCGGGAAGTCGAGCTGGACATCGCTGAAGGGGCGGACATTGTCATGGTCAAGCCCGCATTGCCATATCTCGATATCATTCGACGAGTTAAAGAAAAATTCGGCTATCCAGTCGCAGCTTACAACGTGAGCGGCGAGTACGCTATGATTAGAGCAGCGGCTCTCAATGGCTGGCTCGATGGAGAGCGCGTGATGATGGAGGCGTTAACAAGCATCAAACGAGCCGGAGCTGACATCATCTTGACGTATTTTGCCAAGGAGGTTGCCCAGCTCCTGAGATAAAGACTCACTAATGAATTTTGATAACCAACTTCGGCAATCATCTAGTGCTGAGTCGAGTTACCCAATTATGTAGGGTGCGCTTGCGCACCACTCCCTGGCTACAGACGTTCGTATGCCGCGTAAGAAGCAGCAATCTTTAGACCAACTCGCAGCGCTCCGAAAAGTACGGAAACCGCTGCCGCCGCCGAGTCGAGTGAAGGAAGACGAGAAAAAATATGAGCGCCCGTTACAACGCCGCAGGCTGCGGAAAGAGATTGAGCGAGAAACTCATGAAGAGTAAAGTAAGCAAGATATATCCCTACGAAGGAGGAGGTTTATGAGGTTGTGGAAAACATTTGCAATAGCAGGAGTCGCGATGTTGCTCAGCTCTACAACTGCGCGCGCCTATTTTGATGACTATGATGATTCGCAGTCGCATCCGCTGCGTATTGCCGCCTATGCACTCAATCCGATCGGGTACACCCTCGAATGGCTTGTCGCGAGGCCTATCCATGCACTCGTTTCTCAACCTGAGCTCGAACCGATCTTTGGGCATAAGCCTCATCGTTGGGGTGGTGAAGAGGGAGAAATGCCAGTGGCGACAGGACCTGTCACGGCACCTCCCTCCGCTGTTGCGGGCGGCCCCACAGTGAATCCTGCCGATCTGGAAGCCGCTCGCCGCGCCGCAGATGAAGCCCGCGCCGCCGCAGATGAAGCCAAACGAGCCGCTGAAGAAGCCGCCCGTGCAGCGGAAAAGGCGACCCGAGCTTTCGATAAAGGATTGCGCAAGTAGAGCGTTACAAATATAAGGACCATCATGCAGTTTGCTCGCGCTAGCGGCGTGCTGCTCCATCTCACGTCGCTTCCAGGCCGCTTCGGCGTCGGAGACCTCGGCGCTGAAGCCTATCGGTTCGTCGATTTTCTCGTTGAAGCAAAACAGTCGCTCTGGCAAATTCTTCCACTTGGACCAACCAGCAACGGCAACCTCCACTCTCCCTATGTCGCCCTCTCCGCCTTTGCAGGCAACCCGCTACTTATTAGTCTTGAATCCTTGGTGAGCGATGATGGACTCTTGTCCGAAGCTGGACTGAACAACCTTACGACGCTCCCCGAAGGCGTTGCTAATTACGAGGCTGCCAACGACGGGAAATTGGCAGCGCTACACACGGCGGCAGAGAAGTTTTTCAGTGAGGCCTCGGCTGAACAGCACGCGGCATTCGCTGAGTTCTGCGACCGCCGCCGTTGGTGGATCGATGACTATGCCTTCTTCATGGCGCTACGAGAGGCGTTTCATGAGACGGCATGGACGACATGGGAACCGGGGCTCGTTCGCAGAGCCCAGTCTGCTTTGCATACATGGGGAGAGCGACTCGCACAAGAAATTCGCTTTCACAAATTTCTCCAGTTTCTGTTCTTTACTCAATGGGAACGACTCAAAACCTACGCCAACCAACGTGGGGTCAAGCTCATCGGCGACCTTCCTATTTACGTTGGGTTCGATAGCGCTGAAGTATGGGCGCATCCGGAGTTGTTTGATCTTCACCCCCAGACTCGTCTGCCGCGGTGCGTTGCCGGGGTGCCGCCAGACTACTTTAGCAAGACTGGACAACGCTGGGGCAACCCTCTGTATCGCTGGCGGGATGAACACGATCAGCCCGTGCAGGCAGTTTACGACTGGTGGGTGGAGCGGTTTCGCGCCACCTTCGAGCTGGTTGATATTGTCCGAGTCGATCACTTTCGCGGCTTCGAAGCGTATTGGGCAATCCCGGCAAAAGAGAAAACTGCTATCAAAGGCCAATGGCGTCGAGGCCCAGGGGCGTCCCTGTTCCGCATCGTCCAGGAAACACTTGGTGAGTTGCCGGTGATTGCCGAAGATCTCGGCCTTATCACGCCAGAGGTGAACGAGTTGCGGTTACAATGCGGATTCCCCGGCATGAAGGTTTTACAGTTCGCTTTTAGCGGGGAGGCGGACAATATCTATCTTCCGCATAACTACGCGGATCCCCATTGCATCGTCTACACGGGCACCCATGACAACGACACAACACTCGGCTGGTTTCGCACCGCCGCTCCAGACTGCCAGGCGTACACGTTGCGCTATCTAGGTCGTTCCGCCGACATCAACCTTCCTTGGGAAATGATTCGCCTCGCATGGAGTTCGGTAGCGGCCTGGGCGGTGGCGCCGCTGCAAGACGTACTAGGCCTCAGCAGCGATGGACGCATGAACATTCCCGGCAAACCTCAAGGGAACTGGCAGTGGCGCTATCTACCTGGGGCGCTACATGACCAACTCAGCGCAGGGTTGGCTGAACTGACGCATCTCTACGGGCGGAAGATTGCGTAAAGGATCGGTGTGTGTGTATGCCCAAACTCGGTCTTGTCCTCTATCATGGCGTCGAAAGCGGCTCGGAACTCAGAGAATATGGGCGCATCGCCGAAGAGCAGGGCTTCGACTCACTCTGGGTGACTGAACGCTATTTTCACGAAGAAACATTCTCGATGCTCGGCTTCTTAGCGGCGGCGACACAACGTCTCAAGCTTGGCGTCGGCGTCGTGAATCCATACACACGGAGTCCGGCGCTGCTAGCAATGGCCAGCGCCACGTTGGACCGCCTCTCTGGCGGACGCTTTCTGCTGGGGCTCGGTAGAAGCGAGAAGCAAGTTATCCAAGAGAAGATGGGTGTCCCGTACAGCGATTCTCGCGCGGCGTTGGTGGAAACGGTCAGCCATCTGCGCAGTTTGTTCGCCGGAGAACGCGTTACAGCGCAAGCGGGGCGCTACAAGCTGAGCAACGTCCGGCTAGCGACAGCGCCCATACAAGCCAAGCTTCCTATCTATCTCTCAGGCATCGGTCCGAAGGGTTTGCGTCTCATTGGCGAGATTGCTGACGGCGCTGTGCTCAACGCCTACGTACCGCCTGCGTATGTGCGTTACGCGGTCAACGAGATTCGTGAAGCGGCGCGAACCGCGGGTCGTGATCCGCACGCGATCGATATCACCTGCATGCTGGTTGTGCGTCTGACGGACGACCCCATCAGCATGCGAGCCTCGCTAAAACAGCGCATCGTACGATTGCTCGACGAAGCGCACGTAGGCGAAATTCTCCTTGACAAAGGCGGCTTCGATCCATCTATTCTTCCTGCGTTACGGGCGACGATCAAAAATGATGGCGAGAAAGCCGCAGTGCATTTCATCACCGATGAGATGGTCGACGCCTTCTATATTGTTGGCCCGGCGGAGTATTGCAAGGCGCGGATTGATGAGTATCGACAGGCCGGGGTGGATGAGCCCCTCCTGCTGCCACGGTTGGAAGATTATCGGAAAGTGGCGGAAGCGTGTAGAGATTATTAGAGAAGTCATCCTTTATCGTCATGCCCGCGAAGGCGGGCATCCAGGATTTACAGCACTTCCTCCCAGAGGTCACGCCACATTGGATTATGCTCCTCAATCAATCGAAGCTTCCAAGCGCGATTCCATTTCTTAAGTTGCTTCTCCCTGATGATAGCCGATGCTATATCACTATGGACCTCATAGTATACTAAACGGTGTACGCCATGTTGACGAGTAAACCCTTCAACTATGTCGTGCCTATGTTGCCAAATGCGTTTCGGAAGATCACTTGTAACGCCGACATAGAGCGTCCATTTCGTTGACTGGCAAGAATATAGACGCAGGGTTGCTTGTCCATGATGAATACCCTGGATTCCCGCCTTCGCGGGAATGACGCTTCGCCTTTCCTCCAGTAAAAATCTGCCTCTGAAGGCGTCCCTGTCCTCTCAGAGTTTCAAAGTTCAGAGAGTCAGAATTCAGAGTGTTGGAAGCATCACTACCCGAAAACCAAGGTTGTTGAGGCCACGGTTCGGATCGTTCCAGTCGAGGAAGGCGCAACATGCAAAGCTGTAGCATCCTGCTCTGCTTTTCCCAAGCAGGTTACGGTTGCCTGTGTTCTTGCAATAAAAATGATCCGTCCAGTGCGTAAATCTTCCCAAGGGAAACGCTTCAGATGTAACTATGGTTTTTTGAGCGATCGCAAACGCCGGACGATTCGTTCGCCTACCTGCAAGCGCGCACGTAGTTCAGCAAGACTAAATGGTTTCGTGAGATAGTCGACTGCGCCAAGTTCGAGCCCCTTGATTTTATCTTCGAGAGCATCACGCGCGGAGGTGATAAGGATGTGGAAATCTCGCATTTTTTCTTCGGCCTGGAGCGCATGACAAAACTCAAATCCGTCCATTTCCGGCATCATAATGTCAAGCAGAACAATGTCCGGGAGATTTTCATGTACTTGGTGGAGCGCTTCTTTGCCTGTAGAGGCGAGAGTCACTTCGTGGCCCAGCGCTTTCACCATGCGCGCGACAATATCTCTGAGATCGCGACTATCCTCAGCAATGAGAACCTTTAGTTTTTGTGAAGCTAAGATTAAGGGAATAGACGGGGTAATCCCAAGCCCATCGGCACGCGATTGCAACGCTCACAGCAGTTTGTCATAGCCGCCTTCTTCATAAAGATTTACGGCCTGCCGCCGCTTGAGACGGTCCGGAAGCTCGCATTTTTCTAATTTTGCCGGGATGAGAAAAATTACACCATAAGGCTTCTCATCTGCCACGTCTAAGGCATCCTTAATTTCCTTCTGTATGTAGCCTTCTTTGTTAATGGAACTATGCGAAAGACAGACAAGAATAGCATCAGCGGTACGTACAACTCTCGGAATCTCTTGCTCCCATTCTTGTCCAGGCAAAAGGTTCTCTTCGTCTAACCAGGGTTCAATATCATCGGCACGCAAACGTTGATAAAGCGCACGCACGGCAGGCTTGTCTCCAGATGAGTGGCAAAGAAAAACTTTCAGTTTTCGCGACGACATTGTTACCTTCCTTACCGTTCCGATATACACAATCTCGGGCCTTGGAGCAAAGCGTCACGCGATAGCAAACCCCGATTGACGCATCCGCGCCTCCAGAGTACCACTGCCCCGAGCAGTCTTTTCCCAGAATTGTATGGTAAGGAGGCTCGCGTGAAACTCGGTCTCAGCATTGGTTATTCCGGAGGGAATGTTTCAATTCCCATTGATCGTATTCAAGAAGCCGAACAGCTTGGCTACGATTCCGTCTGGACTGCGGAAGCCTACGGCTCTGACGCGGTCACGCCGCTGGCCTACGTCGCGGCGAAGACCAGTCGCATCAAACTTGGCACGGGCATTATGCAGATTGCGGCGCGCACCCCAGCGATGTGCGGGATGACTATGGCCACACTCGACGCCTTAGCTGGCGGCGGGCGCGTGCTGGTCGGACTTGGCCTGTCTGGCCCGCAAGTGATCGAAGGCTGGCACGGCATGCCCTACGATAAGCCGCTCGCGCGCCTCCGCGAGTACGTCAATATCCTCCGGCAAATTTGGGCGCGAGAAAAACCGGTGGCGCTCGATGGCAAAGCCTATCAGCTTCCTTATCAAGGCCCTGGAGCCACCGGTCTTGGTAAGCCCCTCAAGTCGATTCTGCATACCAACCGGTTGCCGATTTATCTCGCCACCATGCAACCGAACAGCATTCGCCTTACCGCTGAGGTCGCGGATGGTTGGCTGCCGATTTGGTTCTCTCCTTACCGCATAGACATGTTTCGTGCGGATATCGAAGAAGGCTTCAAGCGCGCTGGCAACGGCAAGTCCTGGAAAGACTTTGATATCGCCGCCGGTTGTACGGTCATCATGGGCGACGATGTAAAGGCCTGCCTCGCGCAGATCAAACCGACGCTTGCCCTCTATGTTGGCGGCATGGGCGCTAAGAATAAGAACTTCCACAATGAGATGGTCTCGAAGTACGGATACGGCGACGTGGCTGTGAAAATTCAAGACCTTTATCTCTCTGGCCGCAAGGCTGAAGCCACTGCATTGGTGCCCGACGAACTCTGCGATGAGATGTCTCTCTGCGGGCCAGAGGCGCGCATCCGGCAGCGCTACAAAGCCTGGGAAGAGTGTGGGGCAACGACCATGCTTATCCAGACCGCCCAGCGCGAAGCGATGCATCTGCTAGCGGAAATAGCAGGAACGAAACAATAAAAGCGATCCCCCTTGGGCCTGCAATCACGCAATACGCATGACGTGTTACGTGACTCGTGTTGCGTGCAAGCACTTTTCATTGAGGAACTCTCCATGATCCAACCCATCTCAGCCGTTGACCTGTATCCGCGCAAACATATCGCTGTGCTCGATTCCGACATGGCGTATGTGGACACCGGCGCAGGTGATCCGATTGTATTTCTCCACGGTAACCCAACGTCATCGTATCTTTGGCGCAATGTCATCCCCCATGTCGAAAAGTTGGGACGTTGCTTCGCGCCGGATTTAATCGGCATGGGCGACTCGGGCAAGAATCCCAGCGGCTCGTATCGCTTCGTCGATCACTCCCGTTATCTTGACGCCTGGTTCGACGCGCTGGGGATCACTCAAAATGTGACATTAGTGATTCATGACTGGGGCTCAGCCTTAGGCTTCTATTGGGCGCAGCGCCATCCGGACCGCGTCAAAGCGCTGGTCTATATGGAAGCGATCGTGCAATCGTTGCGCTGGGAAGATTGGCCTGAAGCGGCGAGCAACATTTTCAAAGTGTTCCGTTCACCAGCTGGCGAAGAGGTGGTTCTGCAAAAGAACGTTTTCGTAGAACGCGTCCTGCCCGCCAGCGTCATGCGCAAGCTCACCGAAGAAGAAATGGCGACGTATCGACTTCCATTCCAAGAACCCGGAGAATCACGACGCCCTACCCTTACCTGGCCGCGCCAGATTCCCATCGATGGAGAACCTGCAGACGTAGTTGCTATCGTTGACAGTTACGCCAAATGGATGGTGACCAATACGATTCCCAAACTGTTCATCAATGCAGACCCAGGGACGATTCTGACCGGTAGGCAACGCGAGTTTTGTCGTACGTGGCCGAATCAACAAGAAGTGACAGTCAAAGGCTTGCATTTCATTCAAGAGGATTCGCCTGAGGAGATCGGGCAGGCGATTGCAGGGTTTTTATCACGTTTATAGAAATGGAGGAACTTATGGCCTACTCAACTATTCAATTTGACATCAAAGACAATATCGCCCGTCTCACTCTCAACCGTCCGGACAGCGCTAACGCACTCAACCTTGAGATGAGCAAAGATCTGATGCACGCGGCGCTCGAATGCAGCGAAAACTCTGCAGTCCGCGCCGTGATCATTACTGGCAACGGTCGCATGTTCTGCGCTGGCGGTGATCTCAAAAGTTTCGCCGCTCAGGGCGACAAGCTAGCGTATCATCTCAAAGAGGTGACTACCTATCTGCACGCCGCCGTTTCCCGTTTCACCCGCATGGACGCGCCGGTGATCGCCGCCGTGAACGGCACGGCCGCGGGCGCAGGCATGAGTCTCGCCTGTTCGTGTGATCTTGTCCTTGCAGCAGAGTCGGCCAAGTTCACCATGGCCTACACGCGCGCCGGCCTGACCCCGGATGGTTCTTCGACGTATTTCTTGCCACGCATCGTTGGTCTGAAACGCGCGCTGGAACTCACGATGACCAATCGTCTTCTTTCCGCGCAAGAAGCCGAGCAATGGGGCATTGTCACCAAGGTCGTCGCGGACGCGAATCTGCAAACCGAAGCCGATACGCTCGCAGGACAGCTCGCCTCCGCCGCCACCGGCGCGCTGGGCGCCACCAAGCGACTTCTCCATAACGCTTGGAACGATACCCTCGAAACGCAAATGGAGTTGGAATCTCAAGCGATCGGAGCGCGCGCTCATACGCACGATGGCCCTGAAGGCATTACTGCGTTTTTGGAGAAGCGGGCGGCAAAGTTCACGGGAAAGTAGGAACAACTCCATTCTTCCATTATCATAGTCTGCATCTTCAGAAAGATTCGCTCTTTCTTCGTTAATAGTGTATAAACAGGATAAATAGCATTGGAGGGAGAGAAAAGCTGAGGCTGGGCAAATGGCGATCGACGTAGTTTTAGGAGAACCCCAGGAGAAACTCTTTCGCCAAGTGATATCCAGCTTAGAAGGGCTTGGCTATCGTGGCGACCTGCTGCTCCGGTCTTATTCTTTTGTGGATTGGTTTCTGCCTGAAAATCCACAAAGGCAAGTACCTGCTGCCGCTTTTGGCCGAATTCCTCAGGCCTATGATAGCGCTTGCTTCGCTGTGGTACTCGCAAATGGGAAATCAGGAACCGAACTCATCAATGACTACCGCGCCCTCGGTGCTCCTCTCGCTTTTGAAGTTAAAAACGACGGTGTCGTTCTCTGGAAAGTTGGAAGGACCTCAGACTCCACAGTAGAGCAGCGTCGCATCCGCCCTGATACATTAGAGCGAGTCTTCCAAGACCACAGAGATGAGTGGTCTTACCAGGGTATTCTCCGCCTTAAAAATATCAGCTTTCAACGCGAGTCGAGACAGCTAGATTTCATCGATCTCGGCCTTATTCCCGCGCTTGAACGAGAAATTAGTACAAAGCTGAATGACCTCTTAAGTGAGGTCATCGCAGAAGCAATAAAAGTCTATAAGAAAAGCACCCACCAACAACCCAGCGAGCAAGAACTCTTCCGTTTGATTTTTCGTTTTCTAGCAGCCAAGGTATTACATGACCGAGGTGTTCCGCCATTTCGTAATTTTTCGGACTTTTCGGACGTGTCAGAAGTTCTGAAAGGAGTAGGTCGTTATTATGGAGAAAACGAACAACGACCTATTCTCCAGGATACTGAAACTCAGAAAGTCATCGCCAACGATATGTGGAGTCGCGTGGACTTCCGTAATCTTTCTGTTGAGGTACTGGCATATATCTACGAACACACTCTTGTAGATAAAGCTGTCCGTAAAGAGATGAGTATCCATAGCACTCCACACAGCATTGCACGTTATATTGTCCATCGCCTGCCATTCGAGGATGTCGGTGAAAATGAACGCCAAGTAGTGGAGCCATTCGCAGGCCACGGAATTTTTCTTGTGGCTGCTCTTCAGCGCTTGCGAGATCTTTTGCCTGGCGACATGAATGCTCAAGAACGCCACCGCTACTTTGTAAAGATGCTCCAAGGTTTTGAGCTGGATCCCTTCGCGCGAGAGGTAGCCAATCTTTGCTTGATGCTAGCGGACTTTCCGAATTCTAACGGATGGCAACTTTATCAAGAGAACGTTTTCGAATCTCAGAAGTTTACTTCCGCTATCAGAAAAGCGAGAGTCATTCTCAGCAACCCGCCTTTTGAGGATTTTTCGTTTGCTGAGCGTTCTCGGTATCAGGAGCGGCGGTCGGTCTCGAAGCCGGCAGAGTTTTTATTTCGTTTACTTGAACATCTCTCGGCACAAGGCATGCTTGGGCTGGTACTTCCTCGGCAGTTTATCGATGGTAAGAGTTACCGAGAAGTCCGGAAATTGCTGGCTCAGCGTTTTCAAGAAATCGAAGTTGTTGCACTTCCAGACCGAGTTTTCCGTGTCTCTCAATTAGAATCAGCGTTGCTAATTGCAAAGTTTCCGCATCTCGACTCTCACCCCAGTGTAACTGTTTCCTATACTGAAGTAGCAGACAAGGATCGTGAGCGGTTTCTAGAGGAATATAGTTACACTCGGAGAGAAACCCAGGAAAAGGAAGTTCAAAGGGCCAGAGAAAATTTCGCCGTTGTCGCGTTGAGAGAAATCTGGGATCGACTATCTAGCTTCCCTCGCTTGGGGGAAGTGGCTGAGATTCACAGAGGCGTTGAGTGGCAGCCTCCATTTGATCCTGGGAAGTATTTGTCTACGACCAAGAAGCCAGGGTTTGAGTTGGGACTTAATAGCGTCGCAGGGAATTTTTTGAGCTTTCAGACTCCCCCGACTATCTATCTTTGCACGAAACGAGAAGACAGAAGAGGAAACGCATTTGATCTCTCTTGGAATCAACCCAAGGTCATAATGAATGCGGCAAGAGTTTCTCGCTCATCTTGGAAGATTGCTGCTTTCTCTGATGAAATTGGCCTTGTCTGCTCCCAAAGATTTCATGCTTTATGGCCCAAAAAGCATATGTGGTCAACGAAAAGTTTGGCAGCGGTATTAAATGCACCTGTTGCCTGTGCCTTCGTTGCCACTCATGAGCCAGCACGAGACATTCGAAAGCAGACACTCAAAACTCTGCCTCTTCCTCGCTTTGGAACAGCGGAGATTGAAGCTTTAGATCGCTACGTTGATCACTACCTTCGTGTTGTTAAAAACCTATCTTCAGTAGAAAAAAGTTTATTCGATGAGGAATTGATTGCGTCAAAAGTCGAAGATGCAAAGCAAATTTTATTACAAATCGATGCGCTTGTGCTGAAGGGTTACAACCTGCCTCCACGGTTAGAACGACAACTGCTTGACTTTTTCCAAGGATCGCAGCGGCCTGTCCCCTTTCCATTTACTGAGTACTTTCTAGAGTCTTTCAAGCCAACAATTCCACTTTGGATGTACGTTTCCCCAGAGTATAAAAAATGCACGGTTGATTACTTTCTCAAGCACCTTCCTAAGATTACAGACCCTGCTCTCATTGAAGCGTTACAAGAGGCTGAATAGGTGGAGGCAACCAATGGTTATCTTCTAGATACCAATATCATTTTGCTTCTTTTCATGCCTAGAGATTCGCGTCACCTTGGAGTTTCAGCCAGTTTCCAAGCAATCAAGCAAGGACCAGTATTCCTGCCAGTGATCGCCATAGCAGAGATTGAATCTGGAATGGCGCGCTATGCTGGCCCCAGAGAAGAAGAGAAGAAAGCGGTAAGAGATTTTTTCACAGACTACGCACTCCACCTACCCGTGGACGACAATACCGTTGAACCTTATGCACTTATTCGCGCCCAACTATGGCGCGATTATGGAACTCCAAAAAATAAGAAACGCGGAGGCTATAAAGAAGTCGTCCCCGAAGACCTTGCTGAACGAGTATCAGGAAAGAGTTTGGGAATTGATGAAAGAGACTTACTCATTGCCAGCATCGCGGTTCAGTACAACCTGCTCTTAGCAACGAACGATCAAAACCAAGGTATGAAGCGAATTGAAGAAGCAGCTCGGAAGCTCGAAGCCGCAAGCCGACCAATACGACTTCGTATTGACTATTGGCCAAAGTAACTATCTCAAGTAAACTACACCACGAAATGCACCTTCAGTACGCAATGGCACAGAGAAGCAAGAACGCGCAATACTTGTATACTTTGTAAGGCGACCATTCTATCGTGTCACGCTGAATCATCCATCGGTATGCATGATGGGGTGCCGGCCTGTACCCTCGAGGCAAACCGTGGAGATCACGGTTTTTTCGATTTTGCCGCCGTCGTGAGCCAGCCGAGGAGCTGAAGTAATTCTGGGGAGGCTCCGCTTTCTTCCACCATGACAGTGTGTTGCTGGTCTGGGGTTTCTACCGTGACGGTGTATTGAAAGCGATCAGCGCCGGTAGTTTTGCCTTTGACGTGCGCCGGAAGAGTAAAGAATTTTGCGCTGTCGACGAGCGCCTGGAGTTGCGCCGCCTCTTCAGGCGGGAGCGTCGCAGAGTCTACCGTCGTTGCGAGTCGGAGCCCGGCAAAGCCCCCGGTGCGGACAAAGGAGATTTTCATCGTCGGCTTCTCAAGCTGTTGCTGTTGTGATCCCTGCACTTCTTCCGCAAAAGCATACACGACAATACAGAGGATAGTACACGCGAGAATCCATCGAGAAAGCTTACGCATACTATACTCCATAGGTAGCCCTAATCGGGCGCTAGTCAACCGCTATGCCGACTTCTCCCCACCCCGTACGTACAGCTTTTTGCTCGTTGCTGCCCGCGCCGAAGAGTTCGCCGGCAACGTGGAAGGTAAGGACGGCGGCTCGATGAAAACCCGTTCGACTCCGCAGTCTGTCACGAAGTGTGACGTACCAGATCTTCCCAGCCTTCTCCCACGCATGCCCGCCAATCTCTCTCGCGACCACATAGAAGGCATGGTTAGGAATCCCGGAATTGATATGGACTCCGCCGTTGTCCTCTTTCGTATGCAGAAAGTCTTTCATATGCGCAGGCTGCGGATCTTTACCGAGTTGAGGGTCGTCATAAGCCGTGCCCGGCGCTTTCATCGAACGCAGGGCGACACCCTGCACGTTTTTCGTAAACAGCCCCTCGCCAATGAGCCAATCGGCTTTGTCGGCTGTCTGTTTGAGCACATACTGCTTAACCAATGAGCCGAAGACATCCGACATGGACTCGTTCAGTGCTCCCGGTTGATTCCGGTAGATAAGTTTCGCTTCGTACTGCGTCACCCCATGGGTTAACTCGTGACCAATAACATCAATACACTTTGTAAACCGTTCGAAGATTTGTCCGTCACCGTCGCCATACACCATCTGTTGTCCGTCCCAAAAGGCGTTATCGTAGTCCACGCCAAAATGTACGGTCGAATCCAGGCGGAAGCCACGATCATCAACAGAGTTGCGATCGTAGACTGTTTTATAAAAATCATAGGTCGCGCCGGCAGCCTCATAGGCTTCGTTCACCGCCTGGTCTTTACTTGGAGTGGACCCTTCGCCGCGGACCAACACCCCCGGAAGTTCCTCCTGGTGCTCCGCATCATAAATGGTGCGGCGTTTACCGCCGGTTGGGGTTGCCATCAAGGCAAAGGAGCTCAGAGCATCGCGCCGACCACGAAGCTGTTCAGAGACAAGCAAGCTATTCATCGCCGCCCGATTGTGAGGTTGTGCGCCCCGCTGTGCGAGTGCTCTCAAAATATGGGGCGGGACAATGCAGCAGAGGGAAAAACCTTGGGTTGTCATAACATTCCTCCTTGGACGTAAACATTTTGTCTTCCATGAAACGAGTTTTAGTAAGAGCACAATCTGCGCCATCGCTCCTTACAGAATTTTACCTTTCTTTTCCCGGCAATCGCATGGTGCAGAGGATAGAACGTCTCAACCCAAAGAACAATATTGTTGACATTCGCTTACTCCACCATTGTAAAAAGTAGTGAGTAAACTGGAAGTTCCTGGGCTAGTCAATAAAAGCTGATAGACGACGAAAGGTGACATCGAACAGGACCAGGGTGCATCTAAGACTTGCACTCGTCCATTTTCGTTTCTTTCCCTGATTGATTCTCCACTGCTGGGCAGGTACGGGTGACTGCATAATCATTTCTGGTAGGAAGGAGGACTCTCTGATGACAACGCAAGCAAACTGGCTCAACGGCGAGCTGCAAGCGCAGATTCGCGAGTTCCAGCAGCAGATGCTGCCGAAGATTCCCAAGGAGGTGCTCGACACATTCGAGAAGACGACCATCGATCTCATTAAAACTGGCATTGCCGAACGGGCGTTGCCTGAAGGAGCAAAGGCGCCAGATTTCACCTTGCCCAACGCCACCGGCCGGCAGGTGAGGTTTGCGGAGGTGCTAGACAAAGGACCTGCAGTCGTCACGTTCTATCGCGGCGGGTGGTGACCCTACTGCAACCTGCAGTTGCGGGATTACCAAAAACATCTTTCCGAAATGCAAGCCTTAAGCGCTTCCTTGATCGCGATTACGCCAGAGACGCCCGACAAATCGCTTTCCACCGTCGAGAAGAATAACTTACAGTTTGAGGTTTTAACCGATGCAGGACACAACGTCGCTCGGCGATTTGGGCTCGCATTCCCCGTCGCCGACGTGCTCCGCCCCATTTATAAAAATATCGGCGCTGATTTGCCCGCGTACAACGGCGATGAGTCATGGGAATTACCGATTCCAGCTACATACGTCATCGCGAAAGATGGAACGATCAAACTTGCCTTTGTTGACGCGGACTACACCCATCGCTTAGAGACTGCAGCTATTCTGGAAAGTCTGCGCGAACTACCGAGGGAATTATGAGTGAGGCGCGCCCCACCCCAGTTGCTGTTGTTGCTCAAGTAGAGCCTAGGTTTGGCGGCGGCAAGATCTTTACATTGCAGACAGGAGAGTGAAGCGTGACTCGTAAAGCTCATCGTTTTCCGACGCACGCGACTTCTCCCCTCGCTCTCCGACTCGTCTTGCTGCTTCTCACAGTTTGTTTTTCCTTCGGGCTTCCCGCCTGTAGCCGCGCCGAATTACCGCTCCACACTATCAAGCTTCCTCCAGGATTTACTATTAGCGTGTACGCAGAAAACATTACAAACGCCCGTTCCATGGCGCTGAGTCCTAACGGGACGCTCTTTGTTGGCTCTCTGGCGGGCAGTGTTTACGCTCTCGTTGACACTGACAAAGATAAGAAGGCCGATCACGTCTATCTTATTGCTCACGATCTTTCGGCGCCAAATGGCGTCGCCTTTCGAGACGGCGCACTCTATGTTGCTGAGATCTATCGCATCCTTCGCTTCGACCAGATTGAGGAACATCTCGCGGCTCCGCCTCAGCCTGTGGTCGTGAATGAAAGCTTCCCACGTGATCGTATGCACGGCTGGAAGTTCATTCGCTTCGGGCCGGACGGCTTGCTTTACGTTCCTGTGGGAGCGCCGTGCAACGTGTGTGAGAAAGACGACGACCGCTACGCTTCGCTCCTTCGCATGAAGCCGGACGGCGGCGGGCTTGAAGTCTTTGCTCACGGTATCCGCAATACTGTGGGTTTTGATTGGCATCCAGAAACGAAGGAATTATGGTTCACCGACAATGGGCGCGACATGCTCGGAGATGACAGGCCGCCGGATGAACTGAATCGAGCGCCGCAAGCGGGGCTGCATTTTGGTTTTCCTTACTGTCACGGAGGTTACATCCCTGACCCGCAATTCGGTCAGAAACGATCGTGCAGTGAATTCACGCCTCCAGCGTTACGACTGGGACCGCACGTCGCCTCTCTCGGCATGCGCTTCTACACGGGCGCTATGTTTCCGGCCGAGTATCACAACCAGATTTTCATCGCCGAACACGGCTCGTGGAATCGCAGCTCTCCAATTGGTTACCGCATTACGCTGGCTCGTCCCGGAGAAGATGGCGCAATGAAATACGAAACCTTTGCTGAAGGCTGGTTACAAAGTGGTCGTCCTTGGGGACGCCCGGTGGATGTGCAAGTGACGTCTGACGGCGCGCTCTTGGTATCGGATGATTCCGCAAACGCGATCTATCGTATTAGTTATGGCAAATGAGAACGCCTGGTCAAGAAAAAGGAAGAAAGCATGGATCTAAGCAAGTTGGGCGTATTCTGTTTTCTCGATAGTCTCACCGGGGTCCAAACCGGTCAATTTGCACGCAAGGCTGAGCAATTAGGCTATAGCGCTCTCTGGTTTGCCGAGGCAACAGGGCGGGAGAGTTTTTCTTTCGCCTCGTACCTGCTGAGTCAGACCGAACGGCTCGTGGTCGCCACCGGCATCGCGGTGGTTTTTTCGTATGAGCCGATCGCGATTGCGAATGCGACCAAAACACTGGGCGAACTATTTGAGGATCGTTTCATCCTGGGGCTCGGCGTCAGCAACAAACGCGGCAACGAGCGACGTGGCGTGCCATACGCAAAGCCCGTGGCGTTCATGCGTGACTACCTGGCCAAGATGCGCACCGCACCCTATACCGGGCCGAAGCCGCCGCAGGAACCCCCAATCGTCATTGCAGGGATGATGCCGCAGATGTTGCAGCTTGCCGCCAGTGAAACGCAAGGAACTCATACGTATTTCACTACCCTTGAGCAGGTAAAGTGCGTGCACACCGCCATCGGCGCTGGTCCCTGGCTGTGCGCGGAACTCGCAGTGATGCTGGAAACGGACGCGACTAAAGCACGCGCCGCCGCTCGTCGCTACATGCAAGTCTACTTGGGAGTCGAGCATTATGTGAAACGATTACAAGAAGTCGGTTTCAACGATGCCGACTTCGCCAATGGCGGCAGCGACCGCCTGGTAGACACTTTAATCGCCTGGGGAACCGAGGAACAGATTCGCGAGCGCATTGATGCGTACTACAAAGCAGGGGCAACGCATGTCTGCATCTTGCCATTGAGTTCCGCCGGTGGACTGGCTCCAGACGAGCGCGCCCTGGCGGCGCTAGCGCCAGGATGAAGTTCTCAGATAAAGAGAGGAAAAAAGGAGGGGGTTCATGCGTACGGAGGGTTCACGTTCAACACTACCAGAGTCGCACGACACGATTTCTCGTCGCACGTTCTTGCGGAAGACCGGCTTTGGCGCACTCGGGGCGGCATTCGCCATGCTTCCCGCACCTGCCGTCGCAGGAGAGCAAAGTCTTGTCTCTACTGATCCAGGGCTTTTTGAGACGATATACTCGCTGCGCGCAATCCGGCGGCTCAAACCCGATCCCATTCCTGAAGATATTTTGAAGAAGATTGTGGACGCGGGCACTCATGCTCCCAGCGGCGGCAACCGGCAAGATTGGGGGTTTATTCTGGTGCGCGATCCGGAGTTAAAGCGTTTCATCCGCGATCGTTATCGGGAGACACAACAAAAGTTCCAAGCCGGACGCCCACTGCTCAGCGAATTGCCTCCGGAACGACGACGCGCCTTGAAAGCTTCTATGCATCTCTGGAATCACATGCATGAGGCTCCGGTGCTCTTGTTAGCGTGCGCGCTCAAGGAATACCCCTCTTTTGCGCAAGTCAAAAACGAACGCGCCAGCACGGCCACGGTGCACGCATCCATCTACCCGGCTGTAGAGAACATTCTCCTTGCTTGTCGCGCCTTCGGCATTGGCGCCACCCTCACCACCACCCATTGCTTTTTTGAAGAAGAACTCAAGCAAAAGGTGGGCGCGCCAGAAAACGTAGAGATCGCAGCGCTTCTGCCGCTCGGCTATCCCAGAGGGAAATTCGGTAAAACAACCCGGAAGCCAGTAGAGGAGGTGCTCTATTGGGACCGTTGGGGAAAGAAGGCGTAAAGGTCTAACGAACTTTGGGAAAAGGGATTTTTTCAAAAGAAAAAGAAGGAGGAAATTGCATGCCTATCTCACTCAAAGAGGCTACCGTTGTCGTGTTAGGCGGCACTTCAGGCATTGGCTTAGAAACCGCAAAAGCGGCGCAAGCAGAAGGCGCCCACGTCATTGTCACCGGTCGCTCAATCGAACGGTTGCAAGCCGCTCGCGCCGCGCTGGGCAATGACGCGCGCACGATTCAACTCGACGTTGCCGATGAAGCCGGGACACGCGCACTGCTCCAAGACATACCGCATCTCGATCATCTCTTTATCACTGCCGGCACACTCATACGGGACGTACATCTCGAGCCGGAGACAAAGACGTTGCGACCAGCAATGGACACTCGTTTTCTCGGCGCTTTGTACGCCGCCAAATATAGCGCGCCCAAAATTCGTAGCGGCGGATCGATCACTTTCATGTCCGGGACGGCGGCGCGTAGGCCTTTGCCGGGCGCTTCGGTTGCGACTGCGTCCTGCGGGGCCGTTGAGGCCTTTGCCCGAGCGCTCGCGCTTGATCTTGCCCCGATCCGCGTCAACACGATCCAGCCCGGTTATGTGGATACGCCGTTGCTCGACGGTCTACTGGGCAGCCACAAAGACGAGGTCTTAGCGGCTGCGGCGGCGCGTCTTCCCGTTAAACGCGTCGGCCGTGCTGACGAAATTGCTGACGCTGTGCTCTTCCTCATGAAAAATGGCTACGTCACAGGGATCACACTTACGGTCGACGGCGGCGGATTACTTGTGTAGCATGGCGGCGACAGGAGGGAACAGCTATGTCCACACAATCGCAAGCATTCACGAAAGACCTACGCGCGTACATACAAGAGCAAGAAAAATCCCCGCTCTACGGCAAGAGTTTTTTTGAGGGCGTCATGGCGGGCACAATGAACCGCGATGCGCTGAAAAAATGGGCGATCCAGCATCACTATCGCACCGGGCAACATATTCGCGCGTTTGGCGGCATCTTCTTGAACACTGGACTCAGTCCACTAGATCAAAAGATTCGTCGTCACATAGTGGAGAACCTGATCGACGAGGAAACAGTCATGGGGCGTGGAGATGATGCTCATTGGCTGCTCTCTCGTCGTCTCGCCGAAGCGCTTGGGGCTACGCCGGCAGAGCTCGGCCATCCGCGTGTGGCGAAAGAAGCGCTTGACTATGTCAACTGGGTCATCGAATTGGGCCGACAAGAATATGGACTAGTCACGCTCGCCGCCATGTCCATCGGCGGAGAAAGCCGGCGCGAAAATTCTATGGAACGCCTCGTGCAGGCGCTCTCGGAAAAGTATGGCTTGAGCCGCGAGGCGTTGGAATTCTTCTACGCCCACATGGGCGAAGCCGAAGCTCATGGCGACCCTGTCTACAAGTTAGTGGAAGAATACGCGACCACGCCGGAACGTCAGGAAAAGATCCGCACAGCGCTCAAGACCTGGTGTGAAAAGTTTCGCGCTGCACAGGAAGGCATTTTTAAGGTCGCCTTGGGTTTCGAAGAAGGACTGGAAGCAGAGTTATAGACTTAATAGAACAGAATCACTTCATTGATTTTTTCCCATTGTCAACCAACAAGACACGCTCGAAGAAACTGGGCCGCTAACTGATACCCCTGCGGACTCTCACTCTGTCGCGGCCCAGCCACATTTAAGACCGTGATCTGATTGTCCGTGCACCACTGCCGCATCTCGTCAACGCCGGAGTTTTGCAGCAAATCAACCACGTAATAAGGTTTTCTCAGCTGCCGTGCGCATTCGATAGTATACAGCGTTCCTCCAATTGGCGGTCCCACGGTCAGAATCAACGTTCCCTCGCTGTCTCGCACATTTAGCTTCGTGCGTTCAGCGTAGTCGGCGGTGAGAGTCTCTTGCAGCGGATACTCGTCGGGAATACGTCCATCCTCCGCTAGCCGTCCGCGCGGACACCAGCCGCCGCGTTCGAGTCCCCACTCTAGCGCAACATCCAGAGCGGCGCGGTCCACCCCTGTCTGTCCGCCGGAGACAATCTTACATACAACCATGAGGAACATTATGTTCTTGAGTGAGAGATAGAGCCAGAGCCGGAAAAAGCGGAGAAGTGCGTTCTCTCTGCGCCTCGCCTCGGGTCGCGTTGACAACCCAAAGACCTCAACGGTATGGTGCCGCGAGTCGGCATCCTCGACGTAAGAACACGATAAGGAGAAGCGACCATGTCAGCAGCTACGGCATCAACATCCTCTCGACCAGCGCCCATGACTGGAGCGCAGTATCTCGAAAGTTTACGCGATGGCCGGGAGATCTGGCTGAATGGCGAGCGTGTACCAGACGTGACGACTCATCTCGCTTTTCGTAACGGCGCGCGCTCGGTAGCTCGTTTGTATGACGCCCTCCATGATCCTGCCCAGCAAGAGGTGCTCCTTGGGGAGACTCCCAACGGCGCTGTCACGCATAAATCCTTTATCCTCGCTCGCACGCCGCAGGAATTGCTGGCGCGCTCTGAAGCCATGCGCACCTGGAGCCGCCTCCATTTTGGCTTCATGGGCCGCAGCCCGGATTATAAAGCGGGGCTCGCCGTCAGTTTGGGCGCGTGGCCGGAGTATTTCGAACCGTTCGCCCAGAATGCGACGCGCTGGTATCACCAACTGGCGGACCGATGCTCCTATCTGAATCACGTGGGCATTAACCCGATGGTGGACCGCTCCAAGGCGCTGCACGAACAAAAGGAAGTCTTCGTGCGCGCCGTCAAAGAACGAGATGACGGGTTAGTGGTGTGCGGCGCTAAGATGGTCGGCACAGCGGCCGCGTTCACGCACTACAACTTCGTCTTTAATTATGGCGCTGTGCCGCTTGGAGATGGCGATACCGACCACGCCTTGGTGTTCATCGCGCCTACCAATGCCAAAGGCATTAAACTGATTTCCCGCCCGTCGTACGAACTGATCGCTCACGCCGCCCATCCGTTCGATTATCCACTGTCAAGTCGTTTTGACGAGAACGATGCGACCATGATTTTCGATAACGTCTTCGTGCCATGGGAAAACGTGTTCATCTTTCGCGACATCAAGAAAGCCAACGGATTTTTCCCGGTCGCGCAGGTGCTGCAAAACCTCCTGTTGCAAGGCGCTACGCGCTTCGCCACCAAGTTAGAGTTCCTCACTGGCCTCTTTATTCGTTTAGCAGAATCGAACGGCACTATTGGCTTTCGCGGAGTGCAAGAAAAGCTTGGCGAAGCTGTTGCTCATGTACATACCTTCAACGCCCTCGTCCGCGACGCGTGCCTGTCCCCAGACCCGGCGGCCAATGGCTATGTCGCGCCTGCGCATCGACCGCTATGGGCGTATCGCGTGCTGGCGCCCACAGTCTACCCGCGCTTAAAAGAATTGATCCAACTTGTCGCCGCCGGCGGTCTCATCCAGATTCCCTCCAGTGCGAAAGATTTTCACAATCCTGAGCTACGCCCGTTTCTTGATCTGTATTATAAAGGCGCTGGAATGGATGCAGAACAACGCGTGAAACTGAGCAAACTCGCGTGGGACGCCATCGGCAGCGAGTTCGGCGGACGACACGAATTATACGAACGCAACTATGCGGGGAATTTAGAAAGCATCAAGGTGGAAACGTTCTTCGCCGCGCAGGCGGCGGGCGACAAAACCAACCTCGATGCTCTCGTCCAGAGCTGTCTGGATGATTATGACCTGAAAGGGTGGACTGTCCCGACGTGGATGGGGCCGGCACGGTAGAAAAGAACGACGCCAAAGTCGTTGCGCTGATGGGTGTACCCCGCTAGCTCTCGAATCCTCTCACGACGCGCGCTCGAGAGGATTCGTCACCCGTCCCAAGAATAAAATAGCGCCGCTTTGATTGTCCCGGATGAGGAACACAAAGGGATGATCTGCTCGAAACGTCGGTGTTGGAGGCTCAAGTCTTGCGGCCAAAGCCATCATTACGCCCACCGTCGCCGCCGCGGCCTCCGTACCTTCCTCATTCACGTCCACAAATGCTTTATGGACAACTTGTGAGAGAGCCAGTAATTTTGCTTCAGGAGCATCACTCATCCCGGTAAATCCACCCGGTTGGAACGCCAGCGGCATCCCCATATTTGATAACGACGAAGGCAGTTCGTACAGAGTCTCCATAGTAAATTTCGGCAAGAACACGCGCACTTTTTGTTTGCGCAGCGTCTCTGTCCACCGCTGCAGATTATCCGCCGTGAGCTGCTTCTCAAGCGCCGCAAGCTTGTCAGCGCTTTTCGGCAGTAACACCAACATGGCTAACGTATGGCCCCGGTAAGGAAGTTCAAGTATTTGGAATCCATCTGGATTAGGTTTAAAGTCAAACTCCTGCCGCTGCGGGTTGAAGACAGGCTCATTGTTGCTCCCATCGGGCAACAATTCCGCATAACGGTATTCCACCTTGTGAGAAGACATGAATTGTACTTTGCTTGGTGGTCCCTCTGGTAAAGTGAAATTACCTTCCTCTGTATTCGTCTTCTCAAACTGATCCGCCCAATTGCCTTTAAAGTAGATTGCATTGGCCAGCACGAGGCGCGTGTCAGACGAGAGCATGCGCGGCGTCAGTGGATTTTTGATGCGCCCTTGTGTTTGGTGCTCAACCCAGAGATTAATCTGTTCTCGCGCCGCTTCAGCATTATGGACAAAATCGACCGAAAGCGCAGAAGCTCGGTATGCCTCGCGCAACGTCTCCATGAATTGTGGACGAAAGGAAAACGTTTGTTCACCCCACAATGCATTAGCAACCTGCAGTTCATATGGGTTTACTTGCTGGTGTAAACGATTGAGTTCATCAACCACATGGACTTCGCGTCCCACAGCATCCCCTAACTCTGCCCGCGGCCCTTCTTTTTCCAGCCGTGTGATTTGCGTCGTTAAGGTTTGATATTCTTGTTCCAACGTTTTTATCCTGTCACGCAGGTCTTGCGCCTGTGAGGCGTCACCAGAACCGCCCATTAGCCGTTGTCGCAATTCAGCCATGCCAGTGTGGAGCAACTCCATGTCCCAAGGAAGCGAAGCAACCTCGCCGCTCGTACGACGGGCAGCTTTCGGGAAACGCAGCACGGTCCCCATCTGCCGCGCCGTTTCTCCACGAGCGCCCTCCAGCGTCATCATGAGAGCGTTCATAATCGAATATGGAGAAAAGAAGAGGTTTTTCTTCTCGTGTTCTCGGGCCAATCGCAGATAGAGATCTCCGGCAAAATCATTGTTTGCTTGCACCGCAAGCACGATAGGCGTCGGGGCGGCTCCCGGTCCCGTAGCTGCACGTTCAGCTCCTCTCGCAATTTGATGTTCGGCAACCAGAAAACTCATGGTTACTATTGTCAAGAGCAAGAGCACGAATCGCATTGCAGGTTCCTCTTTTTTCTTGGATTCCACAGGTGTCACGGATTCTCTAGAAACTTCTCGACTGGATATTCTGGATATTTTTCCTTAAACTTTTTCAAGCTCTTCTCTGCTTCGCTCAATTGTCCCGTCTTTCTTAACTTGTTAATCTTGGCAATCCATGCCTCGGGAGACAGAATCTCATCCTTCACGACGTCAATCCGCCCCTGGCTTTTCTGCTCTACGGCGGCGGGAGCATTCCCTGGCGCGCTCGTCGCCGAGACGGATCGCTCTTTTTTTAATTGCGGCGGCGCTTCCGTTTCTACTGGGGCGTCCTCTTTATCTCCTTCTAAGCGAGCATCGAGCGCAACCGGGGCTGTCAGCAGTTGAGCGTCATGTCGTGCGGCTGACGCCGGAGGCGCTTCTGGTTGCCCAGTCGTCAGCGCTTCGCGTTTCTCCATATTGGCTACAGGGCTCTCTTCGCGAAGAGCTTGAGAGGCGAGCCCGCGCGTGCGGCCTGGCTCCTCCGGGGCGCCGCTCGATTGCGGCTCCATATGTGCCATGTACGGATTTGGCGCCGCTGGTGCAAATTTTTCCGTCGTCTCCACCCCTTCCCTCGTTTTTTGATTTCCCTTGGTTTCCCGTTCATACAGCAAAGTTTTTTCTTCTCTGTTGAGACCTTTCCTTCGTATCATACTTTCTGACGAGAGAAGCTCCGAAGGAGCGAGCAGGACAGGAGCTGCGATATCTTTGCGCAACTCTCTGACCACTCCGATGCTCACCAACAAAGCGGCGGCGAGAGAAAGCGGGACAGCCCATTTCCGCGACGGCAGAAAGGAGACGCGGCGCGAAGAAGGCCGGGCGGCGTGACGCGCAGCTGCCAGGATAGCAGCGTCAAGATGCGACGGCGGCGCCTCGTCTTTCGTTTGTTGATACAAACGAGTAAGCAGTTCTTCTTCCTGCAGAGGTGCGTCGCCGGGGCGCTGTTCACGCCGCTTGTCGCTCATAGCTCCTCCAGGAGACCGCGACGGAGACGAGTGATCGCATATCGTACGCGGCTCTTCGCCGTCTCGCGCTCCACGCCGGTGGCTTCGGCAATCTCGTCAACGCTGAGGCCCGCTTCTTCACGTAGAAGGAACGCTTCGCGCTGCACTTCGGGGAGAGCGTGGAGGAGGCTCACGAACCGGGCAATCTGAAAGCGGATGTGCACTTGTTGCTCAGGCTCTTTCTCATTGGCGTCTGGCGCATCCTCGATGGGCGGGCCGGCGCCGTCGTCCCATGAAGCGGCGCGCAGCGACGACTGCCGACGATAGTAGTCAATCAGCCGATTGTGCGCCAGACGATAAAGATAAGTAGAGAATTTAGCTTGCACGGTATACTGCGCTCTGGCGCGAATGAGATTGAACCAGACATCCTGAAACAGTTCCTCAGCGACGGCGCCGCCGTCACATTGCCGCAAGAAATAGCGGTAGAGGGAGCCTTTGTGTCGTTCGTATAGTATGGCAAAGGCGTCAGCATCACCTTCACGATAACGTAGCATGAGCGCCTCGTCTGAAGGTTCATCGCTCATCACAGGCGGCGCTGGAGCAGGCTGAGGCGCGGCTGACATGGTTATCCTTGGCTCTTCCTGCTATTGTACCGCCACCGGTTCACTCTTGCTTAATGACTGAGTCAGTTGCACGAGTGAAAGAAATTCTCCACGATACCCCGACGGGTCGTCGCCGCGCGCGTCGCGCGCGAGCTTAAGCACCTGCTCGTAATTAAAGGACCCGGTGAATACGCCGCCGCGCAATTGTTGACCAAATGCGGCTACGGCAGCGGCAAAGCGAAACCGTTCGGAGGTCTGAGGTAAGTCGGCGACAATCTCCGTCTTGTTGAGCGGCCATTCTTGCAGTTTACTGGTATCTTCTGTCGGCGGCTTGTAGCGAATGCGCAGAAAGCCAAGCTCCGTAGTGTTAGCGTTGCCCGTCTGGACAGACGGCGCATAACGTAGGGGCTCAAGCTTGAGTCCCTGACTACCGACGAGCGCGATTTCATACAGCGCAGTCACTGTGTGTCCAGCCCCGATTTCCCCTGCGTCAACTTTGTCATTAGCAAAATCTTCCCGTCGCAGGGCGCGATTTTCATAACCGATGAGCCGGTACTCCGCCACCACGGCGGGGTTGAACTCGATTTGGACTTTGACATCTTTAGCGATGGTGAGCAAGGTGGCGGCGCGTTGGTTCACCAGCACCTTTTGCGCCTCTTGTAAGGAGTCGAGGTAGGCGTAGTTGCCGTTCCCTGCGTCAGCTAATTGTTCCATCAATTGATCATTGTAGTTCCCGGTCCCGACGCCAAGCGTGGTCAAGGCGACGCCGCTTTTGCGTTTTTCAATAATGAGATCTTTGAGCGCCTCAAAATTCACCGTGCCCACGTTGAAATCACCATCGGTGGCCAAAAGGACGCGGTTGACGCCGTCTTTGATGAACGCCTGCTCCGCCATTGCATAAGCGAGACGAATCCCCGAACCGCCGTTTGTTGATCCGCCAGCGTGCAACGATTGGATGGCGGTTTGAATTTTTGCGCTTTGATCGCCTTGTGTCGGCTCCAGCACCACGCCAGAATCACCGGCGTAGACCACGATTGAGAGTCGGTCCCGAGCCTGTAGTTGACGACTCAGCAAGAGGAGTGAGGATTTCACAAGGTCAAGCTTATCAGGCGACGCCATCGAGCCTGACACGTCGATTAAGAACACCAAGTTGGCAGGCGGCAATTCTGCATGCGGCGGTTCGTACCCTTTAATGCCGACGTGCAGCAACAAGGTCTCGGAATTCCACGGCGTCGGCCCAATTTCGGTGGTTACCCGGAACGGCGTCGCAGCGCCGTCCGGCGAGGGATAATTGTAGGAGAAATAATTGATCAGTTCTTCGACGCGCACCGCGTCTCGCACCGGCAATGTTCCACTGTGCAGGAAACGGCGCACGTTAGCGTACGACCCAGTGTCAACGTCAATGCTGAAGGTCGAGACTGGCTGTTCGACCACGCGATGAATCGGGTTATTGTCAAAATGGGCATAGTTCTCACGGTCAGTAGGTTCGACCGGCTGCCAAAGCTGGTCCACAGCCATAGCTGGGGCAGACAGTGCTCTCTCAGCCGCCATAGGAACGACAGCTCCAATTCCTCTGGCGTCTCGTTTAGCGAGATCGGACCGGGGTTCCGACTGCAAAAGCGATAGAGAGGCTGGTGTTTCGACTTTTGCTCTTTCGTCAGGCTTCCCTTCCGAAGCTGTTGTGGCAAGAAGGTTTTGCTTTGCTTGCGCCACGTCCGCTTCTTTTTCTTTGTGCGCTTTGTTCGCCTCAGTCGTAGGAGGCAAAGGGCCGGAGACGCATCCGGCAATAACCATTAGCGCAATGATGATCCCCAACGTCGGCAACCTGAATCGATACATGATGAAGGCTCCTCTTCTGTGCTTGATCCACGAACTCTATAAACGCAGGTGCGAGCATTTTGGGTTAACGCCATCCTCATTTCCATCTTCCCTTCTTCAGAAGATTTCCGTAGAGTCGCAAGAACTTCCGACCTGAGAAAAGGAGAGAGCCAGCTATGGCCGCGCTCACTGTCGAAGCCCCAACTACATTGGCCGCCCTTACCGAATTTCTCCAATTTCGTGATCACGTCTACGCGCGGCGAGCCGCTTATTGGCCGGCGTCGATCCGTTTCGAGCAACAAATTCTTGTAGGGTCTACCCCTTTCAATGAAGGACGCACCCTGCAACCATTCCTGGCGCGTTCGGGCGCAAGCGTCGTCGCGCGCGTGTTGGCAGTGGTTGATGCTCGCTATCAACAACACTGGCGAGAACACTTGGGACACCTCTGGTGGTTTGAAGCGCTGCCGCAATCTCGCGAAGCCGTGAGATTACTTATGGATGAAGCTTGTGAGTGGCTTCGACGCCAAGGTGCAGACGCAGCGCGGGCCGGGTCGGGAGCGCTAGAGTTCCCGTTCGTGATCGACGCCTACGAGACCTTGCCGCCGAATATTCTGCGCCATAATCCGCCTTATTATCATGCTCTGTTGAAAGATGCGGGATTCGAGTCGGAAAAGGGGTGGGTAGATTACAAAATTGCAGTGCGGCCAGAATTAACTGCCCGCTGGGCGAGCATGCTCGAAGCGGCGCGGCGCGCCGGATATAACATCGCGCCCCTCCGTGATGTTCCCAAAGACCGCCTGGTCAGCGAATTCACGGCGACCTTCAATGAGACGTTTCAGGCGCACTGGGGCTGGACGCCGTACACCGAAGCCGAAATGACGGGGCTGTTTACCGCTTTAGAATCACTGGGCGTTCTCGATGCTTCGGTGTTAGCGTATCGTGACGGGCAGCCGGTCGGTATGCTGCTGCTCACGCCGGAACACAGCGATCACGCAGTGCTGGCTCCAGGTCGGACATTGCAGCCGGACGAAAAGTTGAACGTCTTGGCCATCGGAGTGAAAGCGTCCGCGCGCGGGCGCGGCGTGAATCTCGCCATGGCGGGCTACGGCCTCTTAGAACTAGCCCGGCGCGGCGCACAATATGTGAGTTACACGCTCGTGCTTGACGACAACTGGCCCTCCCGCCGCACCGGCGAAAAACTCGGCGGATACGTCTGCGCCAATTACATGGTGTATCGGAGGAACTTCCGTTAGGAAGATGGCAGCCGGTGCAAACCTAGCGGAGTATGAGATGGCGCCGTTTGACAATTCATAAAAGCACGCTACATAATCGCCCTCATGGTAGGGGAACCAGCGTCGTCAGCAGCCGATGGGTCGCGGAAACTCACGGCGATCATGTTCACTGACATTGTCGGCTTTAGCCGTCAGATGGGGGCTAATGAAGCCCGCATGCTGCGCACGCTGGAAGTCCATAATCAGCTCATCCAGCAGGCAGTTGCTGAGCATCACGGCCACGTTATCAAGACGATGGGTGACGGCTTCTTGGTCGATTTCCTCTCCGTCGTCAACGCCGTGCAGGGTGCTCAATATATTCAACAGCAATTCAAAACCTACAACGCCGAGAAGGAAATAAACGAGCAGATTCACATTCGTATCGGCATCCACCTGGGGGACATCCTCCAGCAGGACGGCGACGTGTTTGGTGACGGCGTCAACGTCGCCTCACGCTTGCAGGGACTGGCCGCCCCCGACACCATCTGTATCTCGTAAGCCGTCTATCAAGAAGTTGAGAAAAAGCTGGCGTTAGGAACGGTGGTGCCGCTGGGGCGCCCCAAGCTGAAGAACATTGTCCAGCGGTTTCCGGTGTATGCGCTACTGTCGGACGCGCCCAGCGGAGTGCGACAGCAACTGCGTGCCCAGCGTCTGAAATGGGTTCGGCGGGTGCGCCCCGTGCATTGCCTGAGCGCAGCGGGGCTGCTGCTCATCGCGGGGACGCTTCTCACGGTCCACTATTTGCCGTTGTTGCGTTTTCTGCTCGCGCCCCCGCGTCCCCTGGCTCCTAATACCGAACCATTATCAGAAGCTCTTCTGTTGCCTGAGAAACCTTCGCTCGTTGTCCTTCCATTCGCCAACATCAGCAACGATCCTTCACAAGACTACTTCAGCGACGGCATTACCGAAGATATTACGACCGACCTTTCCAAGCTCTCCGCCCTCTTTGTCATCTCTCACACCTCTGCGGTTATCTATAAAGACAAACCCGTGAAGGCCCAAGAGATTAGCCGCGAGCTGGGCGTGCAATACGTACTCGAAGGCAGCGTACGCAAAGCCGGAAACCAAGTGCGGGTAACAACGCAGTTGATTGACGCCGTCAACGATCGGCACGTGTGGGCGGAGCGCTATAATCGTCCGTTGCAAGACATTTTCGCGCTGCAAGATGAAATTGTACGGAAGATCGTCACGACGCTCAAACTTCAGCTGACAGTCATGGAACAAGGATTCTTCAATGTACGAAAACGAACGGACAGTCTGGAGGCATACGATGCTTTTTTACGGGGGTCGAAGCAGTCTTTCGCGCGTACTATGAAGCGAAAAAGGACGTAAACGTGCAGGCGAGACAGATGTTCGAGCGCGCCATTGAGCTCGACCCGCACTATGCACAGGCGTATTCGTACTTGGGCTTCACGTATTTTATTGAGTGGTTCTATCGTTGGAATTTCACCCCACAAACCTTGGAGCGGGCAGGTGAGCTAGCGCGGCGGGCCGTGGTTCTAGACGAGTCCTTTCCTCCGTCTCATACGATCTTGGGCGCTGTTTACCAATGGCAGAAGCAGCATGACTTGGCGATAAAGGAAGCTGAGCGGGGGGTCGTACTCGATCCGAATCTAGCCGAGGGTTACTCCATACTAGGGAATATTTTAGCCATCGCTGGACGACCGGAAGAAGGGATCATAATGGCTGAGCGGGCCATGCGACTCAATCCGCGCTACCCGGTTATCTATCTTGTGAATCTTGGCGTCGCCTACCGCCTCGCTGGACGATATGAGGAGGCGATTACCACTGCAAAGAAAATTCTTGGCCGCCAGCCGAATCTTCCTCCTGCATACTTTATTTTGGCTGTCTCGTATGCACAGCTCGACCGGCTCGAAGAGGCGAGCGCCGCCAGAGCAGAATTCCAGCGGTTCGTTCCCAATTTTTCTCTAGAAAGATGGAAGCAAATGGTGCCGTTCAAAGACCCGGCGGTCCTAGAGCAAGACCTCGTAGCCCTGCGTAAAGCGGGGCTCAAATGATTCCGAAGTGATGAGTGCTAAGGACTGTAAGGCGCGCTCTACACGCTGCCGAACAGGAGCTAAGGCCCGGTGCGCAAGCGCACCCTACTCAACCAGCCCGCGCAGCACCATATGCACGAGCGCCAGAACAATGGCGCCTAAGAAGGCCGGGAGAAATCCGCGGACAATGAACCCAGGCACCAAAAGAGAGGCGAACTCCAGCATGAACGCGTTCACAATGAAAAGAAACAGGCCAAGGGTTAAGACAGTGAGCGGGAAGGTGAGAATTTTGAGCAGGAATCCAAGAGTGCCGTTGACCAGACCAACGACGAGGCTGGCGACGAGAGCGACGCCAAATCCTTGCACCTCAAATCCCGGCACGATGTGTGCGACAATCAGTAAACTCACGGCGCTGATCAACCAGTGTAGTAGTAAGGCTAGCATATTTAGACCGCCTTCCTGTCAGGAGTCACAATATCGATCTCCTCATTGTGTTCTCCTAACGTCGGAGCCTTCTTAGTAAACGTGGCTCGGACGCCGTCGAGCGAGAAGGGTAAGTTCACCAACGGCGTGTCAAGCCCTGGTAGAGCACGAAAAATCTCCAGCGCTTGCGTCTGCGGCTGCGCGAGCACCTCAGGAATACTCAGAATCGGCGCGCAAGGGATCCCAGCTTCTTCAAAAAGGTCCAGCCACTGTTCTTTCGTTTGCTCCAGGAGTCGCGCATGAATCTCGCCGCCAAGATAATCCCGGTGAGCCAACCGATCCGCACTGGTGCGGAAACGTGGGTCAGACGCCCACTCCGGTCGTCCGATTGCTTGCGCGAATTTGGCGAAGAGCCGATCGTTTGCGACCCCGATAATGATCAGGCCATTCTTCGCGGCAAAGGCCCCGAACGCAACCTGACGCGGGCTGCCGGTCGGATGCCGTTCAGGAACCGTGCCGTTCACATTGTACTGATGCAATGCATTACACACCCAGAAGAGCGCCGTCTCAAATAGTGAAGTCTCCACGACGCATCCTCGCCCGGTTTGGTCCCGGCGGCGGAGCGCGGCGAGTGCGGCGATGGTCGTCCACATGCCGGTGCCGAAATCCACCACCGGCGCGCCCGCACGTAACGGCGGCCCCCCCTCTTCTCCCGTCGTACTCATCAACCCAGAGAAGGCTTGCAGAAGAATTTCGTAGCCTGGTTTGCGTTGCAGCGGGCCCTTGTGACCAAAGGCTGCGATCGAACAGTACACTAGCTTGGGGTTAACCTCTAACAATGCTGCGGGGCCAATACCAATCTCGTCCGCTACGCCAGGACGAAGATTTTGGATAAAGACGTCGGCCTGAGCCACGAGACCTCGGAGCTGCGCCATCGCTGCTGGATCTTTAAAATCAATGGTGATGGATTTTTTATTGCGATTCATGGCGTGGAAAAGCGGAGAGACGCCTTGCAAAAATGGCGGACCCCAACCGCGCGCATCGTCACCGCCTTGGGGTCGTTCGATCTTGATAACATCAGCGCCCAAGCCCGCGAAGATCTCTCCCACCAACGGTCCAGCTAAGTTGAGCCCCACCTCGACGACTCTGATTCCAGACAGCGGCATGTTCCCCTCCTACAAAGATCACGAATGTTTTACCCAACCATGTCTGCTCTTGCTGGACAAGATGGGGCGCAACAAGATACAGACAGAATAGGGAGAAAAAGATATGAAACAGAGAGTTGAGATAGAGACAGAGAGGAAGGTATGACCACCTCATCGCTTCAGTCCCACCCTTATGTCTTGGAAGACGCCTTCACCGTTAACGAACAGTATCAGCAAAACGGCTGGACCGACGGGCTACCCATCATTCCTCCCACTGAAGACCGAGTGTGGGAATTTCTCAATGCGGCGAAGCTCGTTCCCACAGCCGTTATCGGCATTGAAACCGTGCGCCAACGACCGATCACTGCTGAAAAGGTCGCCATCAATGCGGTCATGGCAGGCTGTTCGCCATCGTATATGCCAGTTATCGTGGCGATCCTGACCGCTATGAGTGAAGAAGATTTCAATCTACACGGCAGCACGGCCAGCACCGGCGGCAGCGCTCCGTTCATTGTCGTCAATGGTCCTCTACGCACAGCGTTGGGAATGAATGCCACTCACAGCGTCTTTGGCGCAGGCAATCGCGCCAATGCGACTATAGGCCGCGCTATTCGCTTGGTCCTTATCAACGTGCTTGGTTGTATACCTGGTCAACTCGATCGATCGACCTTGGGACACGCCGGTAAATACTCATACTGCATCGCTGAAGATGAAGAAGACAGCACGTGGACGCCGCTGGCGCAGGAGCGCGGCGTTCCGGCAGGACAGTCTGGGGTGACGGTGATGGCGGCGGAAGCGTCGCGGCAAATCATGAACGAGTGGACCCATGACCCGGAAGAGATCATGGAGACCTTTGCGGCGGAAATCCGTCATAACATGTTGACGTACTCAATCTGGTCGGGGAATTACGCCATCGTCATTCCCAAGCAACTGCGCGAACTCTTGGTTGCGGCTGGCTGGCAGAAGAAAGACATTCGTGAGTATGTTTTCCGCTCTGCGCGTGTACGTCGGAAAGACTGGGCCAGTGTAGGCAAAGGCGCGCTCATCGCGCGCGGGAAAGGTCCCGAGCAAGAATTTACCGCGCTCCGTAGCCCGGACGATTTACTCGTCGTGGCCGCAGGAGGACCAGCCGGAGGTTTCGGCGCCGTGATTCCCCCTTGGCTCGGCACGTGGTCGCATGCCGTCACGAAGGCCGTAAGGAGTGACGAGGACTGAGTAGCGAGTGCTGAGTAAAAAAGATAGAGAATTTTGTAGTTCTTTTACGTTTACGTTTTACGAGGTCTTTATGTCCATGCGCGTTCTCAACCCCACATTTGAAGAGGCGGCGGCTGCAACCGACGCCGTTGGTAAACTTTCCACGCTTGCCGGCTGCACCGTCGGCTTACTTGACAATAGCAAGGTCAACGTCAATAAAATTCTTGACTACGCGGAAGACATTTTACGTACGCAACACGGCGTCAAAGCGGTCGTGCGCTTCCGCAAGCCCGACGCTAGCCGCCCAGCGCCGGCAGAGGTGTTCACCGCCGCGCAAGAATGTGACGCCTTTATCTCTGCGGTCGGCGATTGAGGGAGCTGCTCGTCGTGCAGTTTGCATGACGCCATTTCCGCCGAAAAAGCCGGAATTCCCGCGACCGCGATTATCACTGATCGTTTCAAGGAGACTGCTCAGATGATGGCGAAAGTATCCGGCATGCCGGATTATCCGTTTGTGGTGATTCCCCACCCCATCAGCAATAACACAGAAACAGTGTTGCGAGCGAAAGCAGAGGAAGCCGTACGGCAGTGTGTGAAAATTCTCCTTGTACGATAAAAAGGGCTTGATTGAGCAAGACTCGATAATTACAACCAATGAAGCCGTGTGGAAGTCGTCCTCCCAGAAAGAGAAGGAAAAGGTATGCATCAGGAAACGGTTACCTCCCCTATTCGCTACGAAGCCTTAATCCACGATGACCGTATTCATGCTTCGCTGTACACCGACCCCCGCATCTTCACGGAGGAGATGGAGAAGATCTTTTATCAGGGATGGGTGTTCGTCGGCCATGACAGTGAAATTCCTAATCCCGGCGATTTCATTACGCGTCACATCGGCACGCAACCAGTCATCATGGTGCGCGGCAAAGACAGCAACGTATCGGTTTTGCTCAATCGCTGCAGACATCGCGGCACGACCGTCTGTCCAGCTGAACGCGGCAGTGCGCGGGTCTTCACCTGTCCGTATCACGGCTGGACGTATGACTTGAGCGGTGCGCTTTTGGGCGTGCCCTACCCCACTGGCTACAATGGTGTCTTTGACAAAAAAGCCAATGGTCTGACCCCCGCCCCGCGCGTCTCCAGTTATCGCGGTTTTGTGTTTGCTAGTTTCAGTCCGACCGGCGTCGCGCTAGAAGAACATCTTGGCGCCGCCACAAAGCTCATCGATCGAGCGTGCGATCTCTCGCCGGAAGGCGAAATCGAACTCAGCGCCGGTTGGGTCAAGCACCGTTACCCTGCCAACTGGAAAATGTTGCCGGAGAATGACACCGACGGGTACCATCTCGGCTTCGTCCACCAATCCATGCTGAAGGCGGTCGGGTCACAGTACCAACGGTTCGTCGGCGATGAAAAGAGCATCAAAGCCGTGCTGCGAGATTGGGGCAATGGTCACACGGAAATTGATTGGGCTCCCGGCTATCAGCAACCGTTTGAATGGTTCGGCAGCGTCTCTGAAGGCATGGTCGCTCGTTATCTGGAGACGATGGAAAATCGTTATGGCAAGGAACCCACTCAACAGCGAATCTTTGACGGTCCGCCGCACGCCTTGATCTTCCCCAATCTCTTTCTTGGCGAAATGAACATCGCCATCATGCAACCGATCAGCGTTGAGGAATGCGTCCAGCTGCACACACCCATGTTCCTCAAAGGCGTACCGGAGTTTAACAAAAGGCTGCTGCGGCAAAGCGAAGCCGCGATGGGGCCGGCGTCATTTCTTCTTCCTGAAGATGTCACGATCGCCAGCCGGAATCAGGTGGGCTTGCGCACCCGCAACTCGGAATGGCTGGAGATCAGTCGCGGCTTGAACCGGGAGTATGTAGACGTGGAGGGCCGCCGTACTGCTCATGTCACGGATGAGACGACCAATCGAGCCTTTTGGAAACATTACCGCAGGGTCATGCAGGAACGATGAACTATGAATGATGAACGATGAACGATGAATAAAAAACACGTTCCTGTTCCTGTTCATCATTCTGCATTCCTCGTTCATCGTTAAGGACTAGTATGCTCTCCGACGCCGAAGAAAAAGCTGTTGTCGCCTTTCTCTACAAGGAAGCCCGACTGGCCGACGAAGCGCGCTACGCGGAGTGGGAAGCGTTGTGGACGGACGATGCGATCTACTGGGTCCCGGCAACGCTAGATCCTCATGTCGATCCCAACAAGCAGATTTCTCATATTTATGACAATCGCAACCGCATCGCCACTCGCATTAAGCTTCTGCAGAGCGGCCATCGCTACAGTCAGGAACCGGCGTCATCCATGCGGCGGCTCCTCTCCAATATCGAAATAGAAAAGCAGGACAACGGCGAGTTCATCGCAGGAGCGAATTTTCTGCTGATCGAATTGTCGATTCAAGCGCAACACGAGACGCACCTGTGGGCTGGTCGCGCCACGCATGTGTTACGCTGGGTGGACGGCGAACTGAAGATGAGTCAAAAGAAAGTTGTTTTGGTCAATGCCGCCGAGCCGCTCCCCAACATGTCGTTTTTGATCTGAAAGCGCACTCCCCTTAGTAGTCTAACTATAGAACGCCACAGCCAGTTGGTGAGGTATACCTATGTGCACTCTCTCGGCTTCTGGTTCCCTCGCCCCTTGGGGGAGAGGGCTAGGGTGAGGGGATGGATGCAGCGCTCACCCTCTCCTGTGTCCTCTCCCCCAAGGGGCAATGGCATGAAGTTAAGGGGCATATAGCAGAAAAGTGGCGTTGGAGGTAAGGAGAAGCGATGAAAGAGAAAAAAACGAATCGATTATCCGTCGACTCAAAC
>JACXTT010001343.1_pt1 | contig 41095 bp, 36 predicted proteins | sample 9270951 | NCBI WGS metagenome assembly JACXTT01 (sample SAMN15532306, study PRJNA645909) | rock metagenome | isolation source: weathered quartz diorite | place: Puerto Rico | collected 2017-06-21
AAAAAAGCTATATATTTTTATATTTTAACAAAAAAAATAGGTAATACCCCCATCTGCATATTACTTTGTATGAGGTGATCTTATATCCTGTAAAATAATTTAAATATTATCAGGATGAATGACCCTTTCCTGATAATAAAATATAAACCCATAATAAATTAAATTTTCATGTGTGCAGCTTTTAAACTGCCAGCGTAGCAAGGGATATTGATCTTTTGTAATAAACCGGATGAAGTGCTTTTGCCTGTTTTTGGCATTTGGCTTTGACGTAATTTTTGATTTAAAATTAACCTGAATATGAATATAAAACTTACTAAAACCTCTAATTCCCCGTAATGATGAAACTGTAACTGATGTAATAAATTAATTGTCAGTTACTTGATATTTATTAGTACAAAATAACATTTACGGTTATTTTATTTGATAAATTAATAGTTTACATTTATAACAAACCAATTAAACACTAAATCTAAATTTATGCAGCTAAAAAATTTACTTAAAGTAAGCTGTCTTGCCATTTTTTGCTTCTTTGCTGTGCCTGCACTGGCACAAAACAAAGTAATAACCGGCAAGGTTACAGACTCTCACGATGGTTCGCCAATGCCTGGTGTATCTATCGTAGCCAAAGGCTCAACCATTGGTACCAATACAGGGCCTAACGGCGATTTTAAACTCTCCTTACCCGCTTCAAATAATACACTGGTGGTGTCATTTATTGGTTATGCCAAGCAGGAAGTTGATATAACCGGCAAAACAACGGTAGATATTGCACTTGTGGGCAGTGCAACTGCCTTGAGCGAAGTGCAGATAGTGAGTGTGGGTTACGGTTCTCAACGCAAAAAAGATTTGACGGGTGCCGTATCAAACATTAGCGCTAAAGACTTTAACCAGGGAGCCGTTATTAACCCGCTTCAACAGATCCAGGGTAAAGTTTCGGGTGTGGTTATTACCGAAGGTAGTGGCGACCCGAACCAGAACATCAGTATCCGCCTGCGTGGTCAAACTTCCATTTCGGGAGATCAGTCGCCCTTATTTGTGGTGGATGGTGTACAACTGAATGATCCAAGCCAGTTTCAAAATATCGCGCCGGGTGATATCGAATCTTATGACGTATTGAAAGATGCATCAGCAACCGCTATTTATGGTTCAAGAGGTGCTAATGGTGTTATCATTGTAAATACCAAAAAAGGGAAAGCCGGCCGTGCAGAAGTAACCTACAATGGTTATGTAAGTATGGCCAAACAGGCCAATTACTATGACCTGCTAAACACTGCCGAATATCTGGCTACGCCACAGGCCAAAGCCAACCCGCAAACCCAACAGGGCGAAAGGGATGATGTTAATACTGATTGGCAAAGAGCCATGAACCGTACGGCAGCTATTCAGAGTCATAACCTGGCTATCTCTGGTGGTAGCGGCAGCTTTAATTACCGTGCATCGTTAAACTACCAAAATCAGCCGGGTATTATCATTAACAGCGGTAAGCAACAATTAGGTTTAAGGTTTAATGCCGAACAAAAAGCGTTAGACAATAAACTGGATATAGTAATGGGTATATCAAACGTGAATACCAACAGGAGCCTAACCAACCTGGCTAACCTGGGCTATGTATTTAATGCGTTACCTACTATCCCGATTAGACTGGCCGATGGTTCATTTAATGATTTTGGCGCCGGCTATAATGCTTACAACCCGGTGTTATACCAAACGGAAATCTATAACAGGCATAATGAGTACCTGACCAATATCAATGGTACTGTTAATTACAATCTTTTGCCAGAGCTTAAGATCGGGGTTACCGGTTCAACTGTTCGTAACAATGTGCAAACACACTATTTTCAGCCGGCATTTAAGGCGCAAAACAGTGTGAGCAATGCCAATGATTATAATTACAATACCAACTCCTACAGCGGCGACATACACGCAAGCTATGATAAAAGCTTTGGCAAGCACAACATTTCAGTTGTAGCCGTAGCAGAAAAAGATGTGTTTTATTATGATTATTTCTTCGCAGCAGCACAGAACCTGTTAGTTGAACAAGGTTTGGATAATAACTTAGGTACCGGTATTTCCCCGGTTTCTGTGCCTATCGGTTCATATAAAGAAGAGTATCAGTTAAGCTCATTACTGGCCCGTGTAAATTACAACTACGATAGCCGCTTTTACGCAACAGTATCTGTACGTAATGACCGCTCAAGTAAATTTGGTGCTAATTTTCAATCAGCCTATTTCCCGGCAGTTGCCTTGTCATATCGCCTTAAACGCGATTTATTTAAAAACGTGGATTGGGTAGATGATTTTAAATTGAGAGCTGGATTTGGTGAAACCGGTAACCAGACCCCAATTGGCGACTACAGTAGCCTGGCACTGGTAGCACCAGGTAACAGATATTATGATGGCGCAACCGGTAACTATCCGGCAAGTTACGCCCCTAACCAAAATGCTAACCCATACTTAAAATGGGAAACAAGGGTAGGCCGAAACATTGGTGTTGATTTCTCTTTATTTAACAACCGTTTAACAGGCGATATCAACTATTATAACGATAAAACAAAAAACCTGCTCTTTAACAGTACAGTGGCAACACCTCCAAATTTGGTTAACACCACTTTTGCCAACGTAGGTACAATGACTAATAAAGGTTTGGAAATTGCCCTTACCGGTCAGATATTAAAAGGCGACGGTCTTAACTGGACTGCGTCTGGAAATATCAACTTTGTTAAAACCCGGATAGCCAATCTTTCCGGAACTTTAGCCGACGGACAAAAAGTGAATACCAGCTTTCTGGATGTAGGCTTTGCACAAGGACAAGGTTTAAGCTCAACAGCTATTACCCGTTTTGTGCCAGGATACGCTCCTTATGTATTTTATTTACCGCATTATACAGGTATCAATGCACAGGGTGTAGAGCAGTTTGATGGCAAAACAGTTAGTGAATACACTGGCAATATTCCGCCAAGTCATTATGTTGATCCAAGTGCCAAGTTTAATTATGGTATTACCAACAACTTTAATTATAAAAACTGGAGCCTTGGTTTCTTCTTCCGTGGTGTTTATGGTAATAAAGTATTTAACAACACTTTGTTAGATTATGAAACGGTTACCCGTTTACCATCTACAAACACTACCCGTGCTGCTTTAACCAACGGAGTAACCAGCGCGCCAACAGCATCTGACAGATGGCTGGAAGGTGCATCTTTCCTGAGATTGGATAATGCGTCATTAGGATATACATTTAACCATATTAAAGGGCTTAACTCTTTAAGGCTTTATGTAGCTGCCAATAACGTTTTTGTAATTACCAAATACAGAGGCCTGGATCCGGAGGTTGACGTTGCTCCGAATAACAACCCTAATCAAAATTATATTGATGCCGATTATGGTGGTTATGCTTATTATCCAAAAGCAAGAACATTCACATTTGGCGCAAGTGTTTCATTAAAATAGTGGCTGTTATAATTAAATTAAAAGAGATGAAAAAAAGAAATATATTATGCCTGCTCGCATCTGTAGTGGCGGGAAGCATACTTACCCAATCCTGCAAAAAGCTTGATCAGAACACTTATAGTGTGGTGCCGATAGAAAACTTTTACAAAACCCCGGCACAAATAGCTGCGGGTTTAGCACCGGCTTATGCAGCTTTGACCCCTTTGCAAACTGAAAATGTTTTTCAGCTGAATGAGGCCTCAACCGACGAAATGATCATCCCCACCCGTGGTAACGACTGGTATGATGGTGGTGTGCATACACAGTTATGGCAACATACCGTGGATGCCAACAACTCTAACGATAACGGCGGCTGGCAGGATCTGAGCAATGGTATAACCAAGTGTAATTTTGTGATAAACATTATCAATGGTTTATCAGATAAGCCTGCGAATGCGCCTGCGCTTATTGCGGAGATCAGCGTTTTAAGAGATTACTATTTATTTTTAATGATGGACCTTTATGGTAACATACCTGTAGTTACATCATATAGCACAAGCGCAAGTTTGGCCCCTGTAAAAAGAGCAGATGTTTATGCCTACCTGGAGTCGGATCTTTTGAAAAACGTTCCGTTGTTATCTACAGATAATGCTACAAGCAACCCGGCAGTGTATGGACACTTTAATCAATGGGCCGGTGACATGTTATTAGCCAAGCTTTATTTAAATGCACAGGTATATACAGGTACACCACAATGGGCAAATGCAGCCAAATATGCTCAAATGGTTATCGACTCTAAAAAATATAGCTTACAGCCCAACTTTTTAGATAATTTCACCTACAGTAACCGCGGCTCGGTTGAAAATATATTCTGTATACCATTCAACTATCCGTTAATTAAAGGCAACGTAATTCAGATGTATACACTGAACTACAATAACAACCTGACGTTTAATTTAACCAATCAGCCTTATAACGGATTTTGCGCACCAACCGTATTCTATCGTTCATTTACAGCAGCCGATGTTCGTAAAAAAATGTGGCTTACCGGGCAGCAATTTACTGCAGCTGGAGCGCCTATTGTTGGTACTGTGTTGAGTATTTATGTTAATGAATTAAGTAACCCTGCTGATAGCTTTAAATATGCGGGCGCCCGTAGCGTGAAGTATCAGCCACAACCTGGCACCGGTAGTGATGGTACCAGTAATGACGGAGTTAGGTTCCGCCTGGCCGATGCCTATATGATGGTGGCAGAAGCTCAATTGCGTATGGGCGATATGGCTAATGCTTTAATCAATGTAAATTTAATAAGAGCAAGAGCCGGAGTTCCTAACTTTACCAGTTTATCCAATGACGATCTGTTGGCCGAACGTGGCCGTGAGTTTGCCTGGGAAGGCTGGCGCAGGAATGACCTGATCAGATTTGAAGTGGCAACCGGCACCAAATATTATACCGGTCCGCGCTCACCAAGCAAGGCGCAGGATGCTGCCGATAATCATACATTTTTGTTCCCGATACCTCAGCCTCAAATTAATACTAACCCATTGCTAAAACAAAACCCGGGGTATTAATTAATACATTTGATTTATGCTAATACAACAATGGAACAGCTCAAAACTGTTCCATTGTTTTTATAAAAAAACGCTGAATAAGATTGCAGGTCAATCAGAATAATATTGTAATTTCAGTGTGGTTCCTAAAACATGAAAATAACATTTACTGTAATCGTTCTACTCATTATTGCGGTCTTTATACCCTTTCACCAACAAGCCAGTGTGAGTATTAAGACTAGTTATTTTGAGGTATGTCAGCAGTTGATATCGGCCAATAATTGGAAACGCTGGCAACCAGATATCCGGAATGAGTTGGCTAATGCTAAGCAAATCAAACTAACTGCCGATGGTCGTACTTTTTTGATCAGTATCCCCGGCCAGTCTTTTAAAGTGGAAAATTTGAGCGCTAATAGTTTTAAGATTACAAAAACACGAAATCATATAGCGCATCAGTATAATTATACCGTAATGCCGGATGGGGCAGATAATAACACCACCATAGTTGTTGATGTTAAAAATAATGTGGGTAAATGGCTGCTTTCGAAATTTGATTCTGCCGGAAACATACTTGATGATCTTAATGCATTAAAAAAATTTATGGGTGATGCCAAGTTGTACTACGGATTTAACATCAATGAAAAAAATGTAGATGAAAGTTATTTAGCGATAAAAAAGGAAACGATACTTACTCAGAACAAATATGCCGCAATAGCCCGGGCGGCAAAAGATGTACATGATTTTATTGTTCAGAATAATCTGCAGGCTCAACAACCCTTAACTGGGGCTTACTATCCCCAAAAAACAGATTCGTTACAAATACTGATCGGGATACCTGTAAATAAGCAGGTAAACTCAACGGGCGGTATTACTTTTATGCATATGCCGGGTGGGAAATGGCTTATAGGTGATTATAAAGGTAAATACAGCGACAGACAGCAGCTGTACAACGCTATGGAAAAATACATGCAAGATCATGCTTTATTAAAGCAAATAGCACCGGTTGAAAGATATTTAGATAATAAACCTCCTGCGAATGATGATGATATTATAAACATGCAGGTTAATTACCCGGTGCTTTAATACAGTTAAAATAGGGAGGTACGGATGGCTTTATTAACAAAAGAAAATAGATTGAAGTTTGACCCCTTCTATGCTTGGCTTGCATACCACTCCGGTTTTTAAATAGGATAATTGATATGAACAGAATATATATATTGTTGATCGGCTTTTGTTGTTTAGACGCAACCATATTAAAGGCTCAGGATGCCTGGAAAATAAAAGCTGATAAGATAGACCCAGCCAATTATTATGGCATTACCGTGGCCAATGGCATGATCGGCATTGTGTCGTCGCCCGAGCCGTTTAAGGTGAAAAATGTAGTGCTTGCAGGGGCGTATGATTTGTATGGGCGCGGCCGGGTAAGCAATTTCCTGAACAGTTTTAATCTGTTGAACAGCTATCTTGAAATAAATGGCAAACGCGTAGAAACTAAAAACATCAGCAACTTTAAGCAGGAGCTGGATATGCAGCATGCCGCTTTTACCACCACTTTTGATTACAGCGATGTTGCCTCTGTTAAATACACTTACTATTCGTTAAGACAGCTACCTTTTACGGTGCTGATGGATATCAGCATCACGGCAAAAAAAGCCATCAATGTTACAGCTGCCAGTGTAATGGAAGCCCCCGATGCTTTAAAGGAAGTACAGAACTATTATAACGAGATTGACAGGCCGCACGTAACTATCAGCCTGCTGACGTCAACCGCTAAAAGTCCTACGGGTAAATTGCAGCTTTGCGCCTCCAACACTTTTTTGTTTAACGAGCAACATGGTCAGGAACCGCGTGTGATCCATGAGATGTGGGATAACAACATGCACCTGATGAAGTTTAGCAAAAGCATCACCGCTGGGCAAACCTATCAGTATGCTTTGGCTGGTTCGTCCATTACCTCGGCGCACGACGCCGACCCATTGAACCAGGCCGAGCGCCTCACCATGTTTGCCAAACTGGAAGGCCGGGAAAGATTGGTAAAATATCATGAACAGGCCTGGGACGAACTTTGGAAAAGCGACATCAAGATTGATGGTGACGCACAGGCCCAGCAGGATGTACATAGCATGCTGTATCATCTATACTCGTTTTCGCGCGCGGGTACAGCCTACTCACCGTCGCCTATGGGCTTGTCGGGTTTAGGCTATAATGGTCACGTTTTTTGGGATGCTGATTTGTGGATGTATCCGGCATTGCTGGTGATGCACCCCGATATCGCTAAATCATTGGTTGAATACCGTTTTCAGCGATTGGCCGCAGCCAAGCAGAATGCCTTTTCGCATGGTTACAAAGGCGCCATGTTCCCTTGGGAGAGCGCCGACAGCGGAGTGGAAGAAACCCCGGTTTGGGCCTTGAGCGGTCCTTTTGAACATCATATTACCGCGGATGTAGCCATGGCGGCCTGGAGCTATTATTGTGTTACCCAGGATAAGCAATGGCTACAGGAGAAAGGCTGGCCGATACTATCGGCAACCGCCGATTTTTGGGCAAGTCGAGTAGAACGCAATGGCGACGGTCATTACGATATTAAAGATGTGGTGGCCGCAGATGAGTGGGCCGAAAATGTAGATAATAACGCCTACACCAATGCTGCCGCGAAAGCCAATTTGCAAGCCGCTGCAGCCGCTGCCAAAATATTGAGTATTACTGCCGATCCGGATTGGCAGCAGGTAGAAAAGAATATCCCGATCCTGCAATTTCCAGACGGTGTTACCAAAGAGTTTGCCAGCTATAAAGGCGAAGGTATTAAACAGGCTGATGTAAACTTGCTGGCTTATCCGCAAAAAACGATCACCGACCCGGCGCAGATTAAAAAAGACCTGGAATATTACGAAACCCGCGTGCCTAATGAAGGTACACCCGCCATGACGCAAGGCATATTTACTTTGCTATACGCCCGTTTGGGGAATGGCGATAAAGCGTATCATTTTTTTAAGGATGCTTATGAGCCCAACTTGTTGCCGCCATTCCGGGTTATTGCCGAAACCAAGGGTGGTACAAATCCCTATTTTGCCACAGGGGCAGGAGGCATTATTCAAAGTTTACTGATGGGTTTTGGCGGGCTGGATATTACCCCCGAAGGCATCGTGCAAATTAAAAGTAAGCTGCCTAAAAACTGGAAATCGTTAACCATAACCGGTGTGGGAATGGATAAAAAAACATATGTGGTAAAGTGATTTGGAAGAAATAAAATTTGTCATTTCGATAGAGCATGGGGCAGGGGTGAGTGCTGTGCGAAAGAGAAATTATCTCTTGAGCGTAGCGAAAAATCTTGTACGATTGACCTGTTTGGCGGAAAAGATTTCTCCTCGTTCCTCGTCGAAATGACACACTTCTCAGTTCTTCTAAATACTTGTGGACAAGACCGGAACAACTGCAAAAAGATTATTAAAGACAAAGAACTTTACGATCAATCTTTTTGTTTACTATCTTGAACCTTGATTCTAATATCTTGATTCTTTTTATCTATGAAACTGAATTTTATTGTCATTTCATGTATTGCCGGAGCCCTAACGCTGGGCGGCTGCCAAAGCAATCAAAAAAAAGCCGCAGTTAAGGTTGATACGGCCAATAACTGGGCTATCTTACCCTTTACAAAGCTCGATAGCGTTAATCCTGTTTTAGGACCTGGCAGGGGCAGCTTTATCGACCCGATATTAAAAACCAAAGTTTTGTGGGAATCAAAAGATGTGTTTAATCCGGCTATCGTGAACCGGGGCGGTAAAATATGGATGCTTTACCGGGCGCAGGATAGTACCGGGAAACCGGCGGGCACATCGCGCATTGGTTTGGCTGTCAGTACGGATGCCATACGTTTTGTGCGCAAGCCAACACCGGTATTGTATCCTGATAAGGATGATTACCAAAAGTTGGAATGGCAGGGCGGCTGCGAAGACCCGCGGGTGGTAGAAGACAGCCATGGAACTTATTACATGACCTATACCGCTTTTGACGGCACAACTGCCCGTTTGCTGATAGCTACCTCCACCGATCTCATCAACTGGAAGAAACACGGCAGCGTGTTTGCCAAATCTGATAGTGGTAAATACGCCGTTAAATGGAGCAAATCAGGTTCTATCGTATCTACCTATAAAAAAAGCGGGAAGGTGATCGCCACCAAAATTAACGGCAAGTATTGGATGTATTGGGGCGATACCCAGATCTGGGCGGCAACATCAACCGACCTGATCAACTGGACACCTGTAAAAATGCAGGCAGGCGAAAAGCCCCCGGTAAAATTACGGTCGCAGGCACTCAACATGCCCGAGCTCAAGATTGCCCTGCCTACCCGCGAAGGTAAGTTCGACAGTGACCTGGTAGAATCCGGTCCGCCGGCTATCTTGACCGATAAGGGGATTGTGCTGATTTATAACAGTCGTAACATGCCCTCTTTTGGCGATAAAACACTGGCCGAGGGTACGTATACGGCCTCGCAAGCTTTGTTTGATAAGAACGATCCTACAAAATTGCTGAAACGCCTCGATCATTATTTTATGAAACCCGAAAAGCCATACGAGCGTTCGGGGCAAGTGAACCAGGTTTGCTTTGTGGAGGGTTTGGCTATATTTGACAATCAATGGTACCTGTATTATGGTACCGCCGACTCAAAAATTGCCGTGGCCACAAGTCCTGTTAAATAACATGAAAACATTAGTCGACCTGTTACTCCTGGGCGACCCCAGGTTATATGAAAAATGCGAACCCGTTTTGCAAACCGAACTCCCTCTGTTAGCCGATTGGGTGGCCGATATGGATAATGTGATGCGGGAGATCCGCGCTAAATACAATTTTGGGCGAGCCATAGCGGCTCCGCAGTTGGGTATAATGAAAAGGCTGATCTATATGAATATTGACCGACCAATCGTTTTTATCAACCCCGAATTTACCTGGTTAAGCGACGAAAAGTTTGAGCTTTGGGACGATTGCATGAGTTTTCCTAATCTGCTGGTAAAAGTAGCGCGCCATAAAAAACTCACCATCAACTATCTTGATGAAAACTGGCAAGCACAGGAATGGCACATGCAAGATGACCTGGCCGAGTTACTGCAACACGAATACGACCACCTGGAAGGCATCCTGTGCATCAGCCGCGCTGTTGATCCTAAAGGATTCAAATGGCGGCTCTGAGCATGGCTTATAAAGGCCTGTCAGTCTGAGCTTGTCGAAGACACGCGTGTAGAAGCCTGCCCACCATGGTTCGACGGGGCTCACCATGACATCTCTCCCTCATGTCATTGCGAGGAGGAACGACGAAACAATCTCCTCGCGTTCTCGTGGATAGAGTAGCTACGAGATTGCCACGCTGCGCTCGCAATGACATATTATCTTTGTAATCGCAAGGGGGCGAGCAACTGTGTGGCGACGACGAAAACCTTAATTAGCCTTCTTCAGCACATCCTGTATATCCCTGATGGCCCAGTGATCGGTGTATACGCCGTCTTTTAAATAAAGAATGTCCATCGTAGGTATCACCACTTGTTTGCCGCTGCCTTTTATGTCCATAAACTCACCGATATGCGTGCCATGCATTATTTTGTGGGTAAATACTTTATTGCCTTCAGCTACCATGTGTTTGATCTCCATCCTAAGATCCGGAAACGCTTTTCTAACCACCTGGTCTATAAAATCAAAAGTGGCCTGAAAACCATTGGCGATACCTGCGGGAGCGCTGTGGTTTATAAAATCGGGGCTTACAATTTCCTGGTAAGCATTAAAATCACCTTGCTCTAAAACCTCGCGGTTAAAACGGGTTACTACCGCTTTGTTCAATTCCTGTTCTGTCATGTTTTATTTTTTTAAGTAGTGGCAAAATTATCTGGAACGGCTTAAGGGATATGGTACAAAACTATGCATTAACGGTAAATTTCGAGGATGGATCTGCGATACTCGGTCGGAGTTAAATTTTCCAGCCGTTTAAAAAAACGGTTAAAATAGGCATCATCTTCAAAGCCAAGCTCAAAGGCAATTTCCTTAACGGATTGTCCGGTATGGAAAAGCAGGCGTTTGGCTTCAATCATCAATCGTTCATGGATATGTTGAATGGGGGTTTTACCACTTTGTGCCTTCACAACGGCGGTTAGGTGCCCCGTCGAAATATTTAGCAATTGGGCATAGGCGGCTACTTCATGTAACTGTAAATAATGTTCGGCTATCAAGGTAGTAAACTGGCGAAGTAATTGGCGGTCGGTATTTTGCCCGTTAACCGTAAATTGCTGCTCATAAAGGCGACTAAGGTAAATGAGCAGGTTATGCAGGTAAGCCTGCAAAGCAGCGTTTTTCCAGCTTTGATGCTGATGTTGCTCTTCCAGCATCAGGCCGATAATACGACGTATAAAATCACGATCGGCGGCTTGCAGTTTCAATTCATGACCGTTTTGCGGATTGGTGATGATGGGCAGGTTCCGGAACAGGCGGTTACTTTCCAGTTCAATAAATTCGCGGGTAAAGCAAATGTTTACACCCATAAAAGGCTTGGCCTGCTCCTTGATATGTACCTGCTGCGGGGTGGAAAAATAAAAGCAGTTGGGATCAAGCTGATATAAGGTAGAATCAACCCAATGCCTTCCATCGCCTTCATCAACCAGTCCCAGTTGGTAATAATTGCGCCGGTGAGGTGCCAGAAACATTGCTTTGTGTTTATTAAATTGACCATTAGCTTCAATCAGCTCAAACATACCATTGCCCGCCGGAAACATTTCCTGGAAGGAGTACTGGGGTATGATATGATCTTTTGAGGGTGATGCCATGATGCAAATTAAAGAATAACGGACATTAACACCAAGAGCCTGTCATCCCGAGCTTGTCGAAGGGCGTGTGCAGAGGCTTGCCCACCATGCTTTGACGGTGCTCAGCATGACACCCGATTCTTTTATCACCAATTATTTCCCAATTACAGTAAGGGTAAAATCCTCTGCGCGTGTTGTATACATGATAAGGTTTAATTTTTAATTTGTGTGAAGCAAACAGCCCGGCCCCCAACAAGGTTGGGCTGTTTGCGTTTTTACCAGAACAGTTAAACCTAACCCGAAGTGTAAGCTATTTAGCAGTGGTATAATTGCATTAAATAATAATACACATATGAATAGCCAGGAAATTATCTGCTTAAATTTTAATGAAATAAGACGCCGGAGTATCAAGGTATGGCTTGGGATACCCGAAGATAAATACGATTGGAAACCCGATGGCGGTGCGATGACCTGTATTGAAACTATCCGTCATATCACCGAAAGCCAGTATATTTATCAGCAGATTGTGATTAATCGGGGAGATCTGGCAGAATTAATTACGCCATGGCAGGATAAGCCATATGTGAGCGTTGAAGAGGAAATAGCGTTTGCAGCACCTCATCATGCTGCTTTTTTAGAAGTGATCCGCGGGTTTTCGGAAAAAGAACTGCAGGAGATAGAGATTGTAAGGCCTAAAGCAAACTTGCGACGTAAACTGGGCGATTATTTATTGAGGATTGCCTATCACGAAGCTATACATACCGGGCAACTGTTATCCTATTTAAGAACAATGAATGTAGACCGTCCCCAAATTTGGGATTAATTGATAAAGTATGACTAACCTGAGTAGTTTTAAACAAGCGGCGGCACTGTTTGGGGAACCGGCCCGTGCCGCCATGATCTGGGAACTGTTTGACGGCAAACCTGTATCTGCCGGCGACCTGGCCATCGCGGCGAATATTACCCCGCAGTCGGCCAGTAGTCACCTCAAAAAACTGGTGGAGGCGGGGATACTCCAGGTGCAGAAACAGGGGAAACATAAATACTTTGTATATGCCAATCCCGAAATAGCGGTGGCTGTAGAAACGCTGAGCAATGTTTTTTCGACACCAAGGGAGATAAATCTTAGCCATGCTCAGCGGGAAGTAAGGGCGGCACGTAGTTGTTATGATCATCTGGCGGGACTAGCCGGGGTGCAGGTAACTGAAGCGTTATTGAGGAAAGGATTGATCACCGATCACCCTGACTATCTTAAACAATTTAGCGTTACACCACAAGGACTTAATTGGTTCAAAGCGCTGGGGATAGATATTCCACAGCTAACCGTTGCCAAAAGGCCGCTTGCCTTGAAATGTATCGACTGGACCGAGAAAACCCCGCATCTTGCCGGCGGTCTTGGCGCGGCCATGCTGCAATATTTTCTGAAGGAGGGCTGGTTCCGGAAAGTTTATCAAAAAAGGAGCCTGCTCATCACCTCCAAAGGCGAATTTGAACTAAAGCAACGATTAAACATCGATTTAAAGGGGTAGCAGCTCTAGCTTCTTAATATGCTCTGCCGCGTTGTTATTCTTAGGGTTTAGCTCCAGTGAACGTTTGTAATTTTTAAGGGCCAATTCCCGCTCGTCCAAGGCTTCATATGCTTCGGCCAGGCTGTCATAAGTATTGGCGCTGTTGGGGTATAAATTGGTATTTAGTTTAAATACTTCTGCTGCATCCTTTTTTTTGTTATCAGACATCAACATATATCCCAAGCTGTTTAAATCATCCTCGGGTAGTTGGTAGGCCGGATCTTTTTTCTTTTCTTTTTCTACTATTTCCATAGCGTGACTGTAGCCCCGTCTGGTCAATTTGGCACGCAACGCTTTAATTTCTTTCGGCGATTTAAATCCGTAAGCGAGCCATTGAGCCTGCCACCAGGTTTGTTTACCCCAAAAAGTATTCAATATATCGGCGGTAATATTTAGGCCATAGGGATTATGGGTAAAATACACGAGGATTTCCTGCCGATCAGGAAACGCGATAAAGAACCCCTTAAAATCGCCGTTATCGCCCCAATGCCATATGGATTTTCCCAGTTCATTTTGCTGCAGGCCTACACCAAGTCCCCAGTCAATATGCTGGTTGGCTTCTATTACAGGATGATCAAACCGGGTTCCCGAGCTTGATTTTTCAAACATCATTTGATGAGTGGCGGGTTTTAATCCCTGGCCGGCTAACAGGGCCTGTAAAAAAAGAGCATAGTCATGGGCTGTGGTCAACAAGCTATAAGCTGCATTCGCATTTTTATGCCGATTGATGGCTTCCGGGCTATTGCCAAATGCAGCCAGGGTGTCAAATTTACTTTCCCACACATAGCTGCTGCTGGTCATTTTAAAAGGGGTGAACACCTCTTCCTGTGCCAGTTCATTCAGTGATTTACGTGTTAGCTTTTCAACGGCTTTTTGTAAAAACACATAGCCTTCGCCCGAGTAGGAGAAACAGCTATCGGGTGTAAATAACAGGCGGGCGCCTTTATCGTCGCCCCAGTTGGGTAAACCTGTGGTATGCCTTAGTACCATCCTAGCGGTTATTTTGGCGTACCGGGGATCTTTGAGGTCAAAGCGTTCATAAGAGCCTGTATAATGCAGCAGCGGCGTATCCAGGCTAATGATGCCCCTGTCGTACAAACGCATTACCGTGTAGGCGAAAACGCATTTACTTAATGAAGCCGCCTCAAAAATGGTATTGGAGCTTACTTTTTTATCAGAACCTTTATTTACTGTGCCAATGTTGTAGGCCTGGATATTGTTGCCTTTTACATAAACCAGTTGTAAACCCTGGATGCCATACTCATCGGCAAAGGATTTTATTTTTTTCTCCTGTGAAAATGCATGGGTGAAAGCCAGGAGTAAAATAACAGCGCAGCTTATCTTTTTCATGTAATGAGGATTGGTACGGGAACTAACTAAAAGACGCCGGAATCTTAAATTCGTTACAGAGTATCCGGTGTGAATCAAATAAATTTTATGCTCCGGTAGGGGTAAAAGCCCAGGGGCGTGTTTTAGTGTAAATAAGCATCGATAAAACTATGAACAATACAAACCTATGCCAGCCAAACAGTTTTGACAGATTAAAGCAGGAAAACCAGCACCCGGTTAAAATAATGGAAAACCAGATAGACAGAGCCCTGAAAATGCTTCATTTTAAACTGGTTGACGATTTGCACATGATCATTTGGTATGTAACCAGCAGCTTATAGTTTACCAGTATGAACACGATGGATAGGTTACTAACAAAATATATGCTGGGCGAAGCCAAGCTTGCAGAAATAGAAGCGATTGACAAGTGGGTAGCTGCCAGCAAGCATAACCTGAGATACTTTACGCAGTTTAAACTGGTATGGGATATATGCGAGCTGGTAAAACCCGAAAGTAATATCAATATAGAAGAAGCCTGGGAAAAGTTTAAAAAGATGGCCAAAAAGGGCAAGGGACCGGCGGCTATCATCAATATGATATGCCTGATTGTGAAGGCTCCAACACTAATTGACTAACTAACAGATGGGTTACAGCCGACGGTCTGCTTCGTTAATAAGTACATCGTTAATGCTGGCATATCTTTTTTGCATCAGGCCATGTTCGTTAAATTCCCAGTTCTCGTTACCATAGGCGCGGTACCATTGTCCGGCAGCATCGTGGTATTCATATTCAAAACGTACGGCTATCCGGTTACCGGTGAAGGCCCAAAGCTCTTTTTTTAGTTTATAGTCGAGCTCTTTTTGCCATTTGGTCGTCAGGAATTGTACAATCTCGGCCCGGCCATTGATAAACTGCGAGCGGTTACGCCATTCGCTATCGATAGTGTAGGCTAAGGATACCCTTTCAGGATCCTTGCTGTTCCAGGCATCTTCGGCCAGCTGTACTTTTTGAGTCGCCGTTTCAAAGGTGAAGGGCGGTAGGGGTGGTTTTTGTTCCATGATGAAACAAATATAAGCAGGGCAATGGCAATCATTATGGTATCATTTACTGATTGTGTGGTACATAGAGTTGAAAAATATTTAAGGTTTGCAAACGAGTGCAAGCAGATTAGCGTGGTGTATGATTTTTGAATAATAACACGGTTAAGTATTTTTATCGCGCTATTATTTCCAAATTTATAATGTACTATAATTTTAGAATCGATATTTTGGCTAATTAATGCACGGTTAGGCGCATGCAGGGCCTGTCCGCTCTTCCGTTGCCGTCATAAAATATTCAGGTACACTTTTAACATAGCTCAAAAATATCTTTATTAATAAAACTTAAACCCAATGAAGAAACTATACGCGGTACTGTTTTTGGCAGTACTTTGGCAAACAGGTGCCAGGGCACAAGACGCAGGGGCATATTTTACTTCAAACCCGGCCCTTACACCCGATGGTAAAACCGTTATTTTTAGTTACGAGGGCGATCTTTGGAAAGCCGACATCAATAATCCTACAGCGGTAAGGCTTACCGCCATGCAGGGCGAAGAGATAAATCCTCGTGTATCGCCCGATGGACAATGGCTTGCCTTTTCATCAAACCAATTTGGCAATTACGATGTGTATGTTATGCCTCTTGCCGGTGGCGATATCAAACAGCTAACTTATAGCGATGCCGCCGACAATGTTGATTCATGGAGCTGGGATTCCAAATCCATCTACTTTAATTCATCACGGTATAATGGTTTCAGCGAATATAAAGTGGCGGTTACCGGAGGTACCCCAAGCCGCTTGTTCGGTAATTATTTTAATACCATCCATGGCGTAGTTGAGCACCCCCAAACCGGCGAGCTGTTTTTCAGCAATACCTGGGAAAGTATCTATTTCTCAAACCGTAAGCATTATAAAGGTGCCTACAATCCCGATATCCAATCATACAACCCTAAAACAAAGGTTTACAAAAAATATACCGACTGGCAGGGCAAGGATTTCTGGACCACCATTGATCAAAAAGGCAATATCTACTTCGTATCCGACGAGGGTAACGAGGAGTACAACCTGTACACTTTTATCGATGGTAAAAAAACAGCGTTAACCCAGTTCCCTACATCAATCAAACGCCCTAATGTAAGCGCCGATGGCAGCAAGGTTGTTTTTGAAAAAGATTACCAATTATTTGTTTTCGATGTAGCTTCCAAACAAACCCAAAAGCTAAACTTACACCTGTTCCGCAATAATGTATTACCTAAAGACCAGGCTTTTGAGGTTGGTGGTAAAATTGAATCGGCAGCCCTATCGCCCGATGGTAAAAAGCTGGCTTTTGTATCGCGCGGCGAATTGTTTGTGAGCGATGTGGAAGGTAAGTTTGTTCAGAAACTTGAACGCAACACAAGCGAACGTGTTACCGAGGTGAGCTGGATGGCTGATAATAAAACGCTCATTTTTGCACAAACACTGGGCGGCTTCCCCAACTGGTACACCATTCCCGCCGATGGCACAGGTATCGAAAAGCAGGTAACTAACGATAAAGGTAGCAACCGGTTGTTGGCTATGAATAAAGACCGAACGCAGGCCGTTTACCTGAGCGGTCGTAACGAGCTCCGTTTAATGGATCTGAAAACTATGACTTCCAAAACAATTGTTACAGATGAGTTTTGGGGGTTTTATAACCCGCAGCCGCGTTTTTCGCCCAATGGCGAGTATGTAGTTTATAATGCCTACCGCAATTTTGAGATGGACATTTTTGTTTACGAGATAAAAACCGGGAAGGCATTGAACCTCACCAACAGCGGTGTTACAGAAGCGGCGCCGTTTTGGTCGGCCGATGGTAAGTACCTCTTCTTTGCATCGTCGCGTACCCAGCCCGAGTACCCGTACGGTTCAAAGGATGCGCATATTTATCGTATGCCGCTGCAAAAATATGATGAACCTTTCCGGATGGATAAATTCTCGGCCCTTTTCAAGGAGGAGAAAAAAGACGCTGACGATAAAAAAGATAAAGACAAAAAGACATCGACCAAAAAGAAACCACTTTCTGAGCAGCCTGCCCCTAAACCGCCTGCCGATATTGTTATAGATACTGACGAACTGATGAAACGGCTGGAACGCATCAGCCCGGAATTTGGCCAGGCACAGGGGCCTTATGTTATTCAAAAAGGTGATAAAACGCTGGTTTATTACTCGTCAAACCATAGCGAAGGCAAAGCCGCCCTTTACCGCACCACGCTCGAAGCTTTTGAGCAGCCCAAAACCGAAAAAGTTGGTGGCGGTGATTTTGGCAACTATAATATTTTTGGCAATGGCGATAAATATTTTGTCCAGGCAGGCGGCAACATCTATACGTTAAATATTGATGCCAATAAGGTTGATAAAGTAGATATCAACTACGGCTTTACCCGCAACCTTGCAGGCGAATTTACCCAGATCTTTGATGAAACCTGGGCGGGTTTGGATGAGAACTATTACGATGGCCAATTTCATGGCGCCGATTGGAAAAAGGTTCATGATACTTACAAAGCCTTTGTTCCCTACATAACCAATCGTGCCGACCTGCGTCTGTTGCTTAATGACATGCTTGGCGAACTTAACTCATCGCACCAGGGTTTTTACTCAAATGGCAGCGAGGAAACGAAAAATCTAACCTACCGTACTATGGAAACCGGGATCATATTTGACAACAACGCGCCATATAAAGTAAGCGGCATAGCTACCCGCAGCAATGCCGATAAAGCAGGCATTGATGTAAAAGCCGGGGATAAACTGAAAGCGGTAAATGGTGTTACTGTTGATGAAAAACAGGACCGTAATTATTACTTCACCAAACCATCGCTCGATAAGGAAATCAAATTAACATTTGACCGCGCGGGCAAGGATATTAAAGTTAAACTACACCCGGAAGCAAGCGGTGATTTTGTGGGCAACCTTTATGAAGACTGGATTGAAGGCAACGCCAAAGCCGTAGCTGAAAAAAGTAAAGGCCGCATTGCCTACTCCTACATGAAAAATATGGGGCAAGGCGCTCTTGAAGATTTCCTGGAGGATATGGTTGATGACGCCTACAAAAAAGATGCGCTGATCCTCGACCTGAGGTACAATACCGGCGGTAACGTGCATGATGATGTGCTGAAATTCCTTTCGCAAAAGCCATATTTGCAGTGGGCTTACCGAGATGGTAAAAAAACGCAGCAACCAAACTTCGCGCCGGCCAGCAAACCCATCATCCTGCTTGTAAACGAGCAAACCCTAAGCGATGGCGAAATGACCGCAGCGGGTTTCAAAGCCTTGGGCTTAGGTAAGATCATCGGCACAGAAACCTACCGCTGGATCATTTTTACCAGTGGCAAAGGCCTGGTTGATGGCTCGTTTTACCGCATACCTGCATGGGGCTGTTATACGCTTGACGGCAAGGACATTGAGAAAACAGGCGTATCACCGGATATTTATGTGAAAACAGATTTCGCCGACAGGATGGAGAACAAGGACCCACAACTGGACAGGGCTATTGAAGAGATACTGAAGCAGTTGCCCCCTTCTAAATAATCCATAATTGGACATTTACCTCAAAAGGGTGTCATGCTGAGCTCCATCGAAGCATGGTGGGGAGGCCTCTACGCTCTACCCTTCGACGGAGCTAAGGGTGCCCCCCACTTTTTTGAACATTTTCATCCTTTTTGTCACATGATGGACTTTTACTCCCTCTCCTTTAGAGAGGGCTGGGGTGAGGTTCACACCCTCGACGGTGCTACACCAAATGTTTTTTTAAAAGCATAGGAAAAATGCGACAGATCCTCAAAGCCTAGCTCCAGGTAAACATCAGATGGCGCCTTGCCTTGTTCCTTGATCTGATAGTGTGCCTCATGCAACCTTTTTTGTTGTAACCAGCGGCTAGGCGTGATATGGAATATCTTTTCAAAATCGCGCTTAAAGGTGGCCAGGCTTCTGCCGGTTAAATAAGCAAACCTTTTGAGCTGCACATTAAAATGAAAATTTTTGTTCATAAAGCCTTCCAGGTCAATTTTGCCGGGTTCGCTAAAATCAAACAGTACATCTTTGAGTTCGGGGTTGCCCTGTAATAATATCAGTATGGCTTCGCGTAATTTGATCGACAGCAGATTTTTATCCGCAGGTTGCTGTAAATGCTCATAGGGCTGCAGCGAATCCATAAAGCTTTTATAAAGCGGGTTGGGTTTTAGTATGATAATGCTATCGCCCTCATATTGTTTTTGTGCTTTGTAGCCATATTCCATGCTGAAATTACGGAGCGTTTGCTGGTCCAGGAATATCGATACCGATTTAAACTCGCCGCCGGGAGGTGGCTGTTTCAGAAATTTAACCAGCTGGTTCCTGCGGCTCAAACGGAAATCGCCGGGACCGGAATGGTATACCTTATCCGCGTCGGTAAGCGTAAGATCGCCCGAAATTTGAAAGCTGAAAGCATGCTCCGGAATAAACTGTTCGCCGCCACGGCTCCTGGTATAATAGCAGGAGTAATGGATCTCTGATTGCTGACTAAGCTGATTCTCTTTAAGCATATAAATCAAATTTAAAAAAAAACAGAACAGCATTGTGATAAAAACAATGCTGTTCATGTGTAATAATGATAATTACTTTTTAGTATTCATCAGCAGTTTGCCTGCTTCTGATTCCAGGAAATTTTCTGCCTCATCGTGATCTGTGGAAAGACTTACCGGCATCCATTTTTCCATTTCGGCAGAGCGTAAGTTATCAGCATTTTTTAACAAGCCGATAGCTTCGCTGCCTAATATCAGGTGTGTTGGAGGCTCAGGATGATCAGCCAATTCTACCATTGCTTTGGCCGCTTTATCCGGATCGCCTACGGGTACAAATTTGCCGCTTTGGAAAAATCCAACCCGTGCATCTACGGTTGATTCATAGCCTTCAACAGATGGGGCGTAGGTCATGGAATCGCCGGCCCAGTCGGTACGAAAGCCACCCGGTTCTACGCTGGTTACATAGATGCCCAGGCCTGCTACCTCTTTGGCCAGCGCTTCGGTGAAACCACCCAGGCCAAATTTGGCAGCCTGGTATATGGTCAGTCCCATACTGCCTACACGCCCTCCAACGGAGCTGATCTGCAAAATACGGCCCGAACGTTGTTTGCGCATATATGGCAATACCACGCGGGTGATTTCAATAGGGGCATACAAATTGGTTGCCAACTGGCTGTGTACCTGCTCATCTGTAAAAGCTTCGGCAGCGCCAATGATACCAAAACCGGCATTGTTAACCAGCACATCAATGCGGCCAAAATGAGCTATGGTGTTTTCAACCGCTGCAACGATCTGCGCTTTGTTGGTCACATCCAGTTGTAGCGGAAATAACTGCCCGGGGTATTTATCGGCCAGGTCTTTTAATTGTTCGGGTTTGCGTGCTGTGGCGGCTACTTTATCACCTTTTGCCAATACTGCTTCTGTTAAGCTGCGTCCCAATCCGCGGGAGCTGCCTGTTATAAACCAAATCTTTGTCATTGTCTTCTGTTTTAATTTTGTATAACAAAGGTCGGCAGTATTTGAGGATGTCGCTTTGTTGAAACGTTCAAGTTACTTTGTTGAAAAGTTCATTGAAAAGAAGTAAGGATTTTTGGATTAAGGAGCAAAGACTTTTGTCCGTTTATTTTTTGCTCCAAAAATCCTTTATCCAATAATCTTTGATCCTTATCCCGATGAGTTAATCCTTTTTTAATATTTTATTAAGCTCAACGGGTTTATTTGTATCACCAATTAACCTATTATTGTTATTCCAAACCAATTACTAACAACATTCCGCAATTAAAAACTATGTATAAAAGACAATTAGGCCTTGGCCTGTTATCGATTGCATTGGCTTCAACCACATTCGCCAAACCGCTTCAACAGGATACCCTGCTTAACCAATACAATGTAACCTGGGATACGCCCGGACCTACATCGGCACAATCCATGCCTTTGGGTAATGGCGATATCGGCCTCAATGTATGGGTAGAGAAAAACGGCGACCTGGTATTCTACATCAGCAAAACCGATGCCTGGGGCGGCGAGCTCAAGGAGCAAAAAGATCCCTGGATGCAGCAAGGTGGCGTACTGATGAAGTTAGGCGCTATCCATGTTTCGATAAGCCCTAATCCATTAGCCAAAAGCACTGCCTTTAAACAGATACTGAAGCTTAAAAACAGCGAGATATTGGTGCAGGAAGGGGAGGGCAAATCGGCAGTGAAGCTGCGGGTTTGGGTGGATGCAAATCACCCGGTGATCAGGGTAGAGGCGCAGAGCGGCAGCCCGGTGAGTGTGAACGTAAAGCTGGACAACTGGCGCGCGGGTGTTACCGATACTATACTGAACAATCAGCAAAACCAGATAGCCTGGTACCATCATAATTCTCCAACTACCGATCCGCACCTGGCTAACCTAACCTTTGGTGCTATAGTAAAAGGCAAAGGATTGACCAGTAAAGATGCCTCAACGCTGCAATCCGGGAAAGTGACCTCTCAATTGATCTCTATTTATCCCTTAACCGCTGTTGCCGGCAGTGGCGAACAGTGGCTGTTGAAATTAAAACAACAGGTTGCCGGGATAGAAAAACTCGGACTCGAACATACCCGTACCGCTCATCAGCAATGGTGGCGGCAGTTCTGGAACCGCAGTTGGGTGTTTTTACAGGGCGACGAGCAGGCCAAACAGGTTACCCAGGGCTATGTATTGCAGCGTTTTGTTACCGCCTGCGCGGGACGTGGTACCGGGCCCATCAAGTTCAACGGGTCGATATTTGTGGTGGATAACCCCAACTGGAAACATGATGGCAAAGCCGATCCGCAGAATGCCGATTTCAGGGCATGGGGCGGGAAATACTGGTTTCAGAATACCCGTGCCATGTACTGGCCCCGATTGATGGCCGGCGACTTTGACATGATGCTGCCCCTGTTTAACATGTACGCCAAAATACTACCAGCTAATGCCGCACAGGTAAGACAATTTTATAATCACGGCGGCGCCTACTTTGCCGAAACCTCGCCTTTTTGGGGTGGCTTGCAGTATATGGGGCCTGATGTAAAACCGCTATACACTAACCATTATTTTACGCCGATACTCGAAATAAGCATGATGATGCTCGACTATTACGAATATACCGGCGACACGAAATTTGCCCAGCAAACCCTGCTGCCCATAGCCACAGCCGGGCTGCAGTTCTTCGATCAGCATTTTGGCCGCGATAATGAGGGTAAGCTGTTACTTGATCCGGACAATTCCATTGAGATGTTCTGGAAGGTACACAACCCCGCGCCCGATATTGCAGCCCTGCATGCCGTGATTAGCCGGATGCTGAAATTACCTGCTACACTGATTGATGATAAAACCCGTGCGCAGTGGCAAAAATTATACAGCATACTGCCACCGCTGCCGGTAAGCGACGATAAAAAATTATTGCTGCCCTATACCGGTCCGCAAACGGCCAAATCATTCAATAGCGAAAACCCGGAGCTGTATTCTATTTATCCCTTCAAACTATATGGCATTGGCAAGCCCAACCTGGAACTGGCGCGCAATACTTTTGATGCACGTAAACAACGCTCCAAAGGTTGCTGGGTGCAGGACCCGATACAGGCCGCCATGCTGGGCGAAGCCGATGTGGCAAAAGATTATGTGAGTTTCGCGCTTACCCGCAAAGCGCCCGATCTGAAATTCCCGGCTTTCTGGGCATCGGGCAATGATTATCATCCCGACGAAGATAATGGCGGCAACGGCGAAAACGGTCTGCAGCAAATGCTGCTGCAAGCCGATGGCAAAAAAATTATCCTACTGCCTGCCTGGCCCACCGGGTGGAATGCCGATTTTAAGCTGAACGCGCCTTACAATACCACCGTTGAAGGCAAAGTGCTGAACGGAAAATTGCAAAACCTGAAGGTTATCCCGGCCAGCCGCATGGCCGATGTGATAGATATGAGCAAGAAATAAGATCATTATGAAAAACATTCTCATTGTATGCATGGCCTTATGCCTGATACTACCGGCAAGGGCCGTAACCCGCATCACTTGTATAGGTGCCAGCATTACCTATGGCGCAACGCTGCCCGATCCGGCTACACAGTCGTTCCCGGCACAGCTGGGGGCATTGTTGGGTAAAAATTATCAGGTGAGTAATTTTGGTGTGAGCGGGGCCACATTGCTCAGCAAGGGTAATTTCCCTTATGTAAGCACACCCGCCTATCAGCAGGCGTTGAAAAGCAACCCGGATATTGTATTTATTGATTTGGGCGGTAACGATGCCAAAGCCATTAACCGCCCGCATTATAATGAGTTTGAGGGCGATTACCACGGGCTCATCAAATCATTCAGGGAACTGCCATCGCATCCGCGCATCATTTTACTGCTGGCCATGCCTTCGTTCGAGAAAGATAGCGTGGGTATTTATGATCCGGTTATCGTGAACCAGGTGAACCCGCACATCAGGCAGGTGGCCTATGACGAAAAGCTGGAAGTACTGGATATGCACTCGCCATTGATCAATCACGCAGAATTGATGCCCGACAGGATACACCCCAACATACAGGGCTCGGCCATCGCTGCCAAAAAACTGTATGACGCGGTATTGCTGAAGCCGGATAACGGGTTTGATATTTTTAAAGCCATCAAACAGCCTTATAAAACCGACTCGTTTTATGGCTATCCCTGCGCTACATTTACCCTTGATGGTCGCGAGTGTAAAGTGGTAAAATCCAAAAGGGCAGCCAAGGGCCATCCCTGGATCTGGCGGGCACGTTTCTGGGGGCACGAACCACAAACCGACATAGCCTTGCTTGAGCATGGTTTTCATGTAGTGTACAGCGACGTAGCCGAACTGTTGGGTAACGACGAGGCCATTACCCGCTGGAATAATTTTTACAAGATCCTGCACTATGGTGGATTGGGGCAGAAAGCGGTACTGGAAGGTATGAGCCGTGGAGGTATTTATATCTATAACTGGGCGGCCGTTAATCCAACCAAAGTAGCTGCGGTATATGCCGATAACGCCCTGCTCGATCTGCAATTCTGGTCGGATTCCACCCTGCTTAAAAAAGATTTTAACCTCAAACAAGTAAAGGATCTGGCGGCGTTAAAGGCAAGTCCAATAGATAAAGTTTCGCAGATAGTAGCCGGGAAATACCCCATGCTGCACCTCTCGGCCGATGAGGACGAAGCCCTTGATCCATCAAAAAATACACTGTTGTTTGAGCAAAGGGTAAAAGCCCTGGGCGGTTCCATTACGGTGATCCACAAACCTGGTTTTAAACACCACCCGCACAGCCTGCCCAATCCGCAACCCATTGTTGATTTTATTTTGAAGGCCACAGGGTATATTAATTAGTGAAGTACTGATTTAGTGAATTAGTGATTTTTTCTCTGTTTGCGCTCGTTTGCAAGTGCAAACGGATAAACCACGCGTCATTGCGAGGCACGAAGCAATCTCTATGCGATACAGGGCGAACTTTTATGGTTGACTTGACTATGTAGAGATTGCTTCGTGCCTCGCAATGACGCGTGGTTGAACATCAGCAACCACCCGCATAAGCCTACACCCGTATCAATCCCGATATAATCATATTACCTTTGAATGTAAGTTGTTTTTATTGTAATTTAGCCATTGCCGCCAGCTAAATAGCGTAATGTTTTTTGGGGCCAGATTATAAATACAATACGGGTACTTAAGTCCTAATAGTAAGTACTGATCAACATGAGATTTTTTGTTTCGGGAATAATTTCGGTTATTTTTTTAAATATACTATTGATATCGCCTGTTCGTGCACAATCATACGGGCTTGGTTTTTATAGCCATGAAGTGGTACAGGATAAGCGCACCACCTTAAACCTGGGCATCAGCAACGTTGCTGCTAAAGACAATCTCGAAGTATCTTTCGATCTGTCGTTCATCCCCAATCAGCAAATATACTTTGGCTACATGCTCCGGCTGGTGGGCGACGATAAGCAAAACATCGATCTGGTTTATGATAACCAGTACAATACCAAACATTTCAAGATCATCATTGGCGAAAAGCTTTCCAAAATATCATTCAATATCGGTGATATAGAACTGCTTGATAACTGGAGCAAACTCAAAATATTTATTGATTTTAAGAATGATAAGCTCATCGTATCTGCCGGCAAAGCATCCTACAGTGAAGCAGGCGTGCATCTGAAACAGAGCTCAAACTATAAATTGCTGTTTGGTGCCAATGCCTACCGGCAATACCAAACCACCGACCTGCCGCCCTTTAAACTGCGCGATGTAAAGATAAAACAGCAGGACAAACTGCTGTGTTGGTGGCCGCTGAACGAGTGGCAGGGCGATGTAGTGCACGAAACCGTTAACGAGAACAACGGTACGGTTACCAATCCGCTTTGGATCAAAGCGCGCCATCGTAACTGGCAAATAGAAAAAGAATTTAGTGTGAAGGGCGATGCCAGTTTAGCTTTTGATCCGGCAACCGAAACAGTTTATGTGATCGCTGCCGATTCTTTGATTTCCTATTCGGTTAATAAATTAACCCCTTTAAAAAGCGAAGCGTATAAAACCGGCAGGCAGCAACTTATCCCCGGCGATCAGGCCCTGTTTCATAATGGTAAGCTGTATTATCTTTTTATCGATCAAAAAGCTATCGCAACTTATAATATCACGGATCAGCACTGGGATAAAACCTTTAAAAATATGCCGCAGGAAACCAATACCGGACACCTGAACAAGTTTTTCTGTACAACCGACTCATCGGTATACACTATTGGCGGCTACGGGCAGTTGGTTTATAAGGATAGTGTGAAACGATATAATGTAAACACCGGTACCTGGCAGGAGATCAAAACCAAAGGTGATGTTTTTACCCCACGCTACATGGCCGGTTTGGGAGCCAACGCAACAGGTGATACAGCATATGTGATAGGTGGTTACGGCAGCGCTTCGGGCCAGCAAATTGTGAATCCGCGTAACCTGTATGATATGATGCAGTTTAACGTAAAGACTAAAGCGTTTAAGAAATTATTTAATATCAGTGTTAAAAGTGAAGACTTTGCATTTGCCAATTCGCTCATCATCAACAGTAAAACCAGAGCTTATTACGGCCTCATCTTTCCGCAGCACAAGTTTAACTCCAACCTGCAACTCATCAAAGGGTCGTTAGATAAACCTGCTTACCAGTTGGTAGGGGATACCATCCCATATTTATTTCATGATGCCCGTGCCTATGCCGATATTTACTACTGCCCGCATAGCAATAAATTTTTAACAGTTACCCTTTTTAAGGATAAGGATCAAACCCGGGTTAAGGTGTATTCGTTGTTAAGTCCGCCAGAACCGTTGGATAATCCGATACTGAGCGAGGCCGGTATCAACTACCTTTTGTGGATAAGTGGCCTGTTTGCAGTAGGTATAGGTGTGGCAGTGGTAATAATGGTTCGCCGTAAAAAGAAGATGCGGCAACAACCATCATTACCACAACCTGTGGCGGAGGCGCCTGTTCAGCATTACCAGGAACAAGCAGAATCGCCTATTGAACCCGACCATGATAACAAGCTGAACAGCAATAAAAACGCGATATTTTTATTTGGCGACCTGCAATTGTTTACACCTGAGGGGCACGAGATCACCAAGTATTTTACACCATTGCTTAAAGAACTGTTCCTGGTTATTTTGCTGTATTCGGTAAAGCTGGGCCGGGGAGTAAGTTCTGAAAAGCTGAACGAGATATTGTGGTTTGATAAATCGGAGAAAAGCGCGCGCAACAACCGCTCGGTAAATATTGCCAAGCTCAAATCGCTGCTGGATAAAATGGGGCATTGCCATCTGTCGAAAGATACCGGCTATTGGAAAATTGAGATCGACTATAACCAGATCATGGTCGATTATCACAATTACCTCAACATCGTATCCAATAAAAGTAAGCTCAACAAACAAAAGATCATCCAGCTTACGCATATTACCCAGCGCGGTAACTTTTTGTCAAACATTGAGTACGAATGGCTGGATGCCTTTAAATCAGAAGTATCCAACGAAATCATCGACTCTTATATCCAATTCGCCGGGTCGGTTCAGATTGCCGACGATGCGGAATTCCTGATTAAACTGGCCAATGATATTTTTTACTTTGACCCGGTAAATGAGGATGCCATGATACTGAAATGTAAGGCCCTCTCATTCCTGGGCAAACATTCGCTGGCCAAAAATACCTTCGAGAATTTCAGCAAAGAGTACAAAGTAATTTACGGCGAAGGTTTTGAACGCGATTTTCATTCGATACTGGAATAGGGCTTAATTATTGAATTACCGAATTTTCTTTCCTGCCAACAGAAAGAAATAATACGCCTTTCCCTCGCAATAACGTGGTTTTTGTTTTTTCTTCCCATCCACTAATGAACAAGTAAACCAATGAGCCAAATTAGAGGCGTTTTTTTTATATTTGCAAACTTGCTGATATCAGTTAATCCGGGCGGTCTGCTCTGCCGGTGATATCAGAAAGTTGGCTTTACAGCCGGTAATTTTTAACAACACCAGAACAATGCAAGCTCAAATTGATCAGTATACAGCCGAAATAAACGCTTTTTCGCCAGCTAATGCCGATGAACTGGAAACATTCCGCATCAAATTTTTAGGTACCAAGGGAATTATAAAAGACCTTTTTGAGCAATTTAAAACCGTTGGCCCCGAAGAAAAACGCACTTTTGGTAAAGTACTTAACCAGTTTAAGCAACTGGCCGAAGCCAAATATAACGAGCTAAAAGAGAGCTTAACATCCGAAATCGGAAATCCGAAATCCGAAATTGACCTTACCCTACCCGGCGAGGATTTTGCTGTTGGCTCACGCCATCCGCTGTCGCTGGTACGCAATGAGATCATTGATATATTTAAACGCCTGGGTTTTGTGGTTGCCGAAGGACCGGAAATTGAAGATGACTGGCATAACTTCTCGGCTCTGAATTTCCCGGAAGAGCATCCCGCGCGTGATATGCAGGATACTTTCTTTATCAAAAAGAACAATGGTAAGGATGATATTGCTTTGCGTACCCATACTTCATCGGTTCAGGTGCGGATGATGGAGCATGGTAAACCACCGTTCAGGGCTATTATGCCTGGTAGGGTTTACCGTAACGAGGCTATATCTGCCCGTGCACATTGCTTTTTTCACCAGGTAGAGGGTTTATATGTAGATGAGAATGTATCCTTTGCCGATTTGAAACAAACACTATATCACTTTGTGCAGGAGTTGTACGGCGAAGGTACCAAAGTGCGTTTCCGTCCGTCATATTTCCCGTTCACCGAGCCATCGGCCGAGATGGATGTTTCCTGTACCATTTGCGGTGGTTCTGGTTGTAATATGTGTAAATACAGTGGTTGGGTAGAGATATTGGGCTGTGGCATGGTTGATCCGAATGTATTGGAAAACTGTGGTATCGATAGTAAAAAATATACCGGTTTTGCCTTTGGCATGGGTATGGAAAGGATAGCGAATCTGAAATATGTTATCCGTGATTTGCGTTTATTTTCAGAAAATGATGTTCGCTTTTTAAAACAGTTTCAAACAGAAATACTATGAAAAAGTTCATACTGGTCATACTAACAGGGATTTGTTTGTTTTCATGCGGAAAGGGAGATCCTGTTCCAAGTATACCGGTAAACTTTCAGGCGCCTATAAATCCTACGTACAGTGCGCTGAATAGCCCGGGTGGTTATGCTGTAGTTAATGGTTATGGAGTTTCGGGATTAATTCTTTATCACTCACAAACCCGTGGGATTGTTGCTTACGACCGGTGCAGCAGCTATCAGCCCGAAAAAAAATGCGCTGTTACCATTGATGCTACCGGCCTTACAGCTACCGATCCCTGCAGCGGATCGAAATTTTCATTGGAGGATGGTACACCTGTAAAAGCCCCTGCTACAAAGTCGCTGAGGTCATACCAGGTGATCACCACCCAATTCACTATTCAAGTTGTTAATTAATAAATGGAAGCCGATAAAATAAAAGATAGCATAAAAAGGGCGGCACAGGACCTGTTTCGCAAATTCGGTTACCATAAAACCAGTGTTAATGAAATAGCCAAAAAAGCTAAAATAGCCAAGGCTACCATTTATAAGTATTTTGATAGTAAAGAAGCGGTTTTACATATACTGCTGATGGATTATATTAAGGCCAGTGTTGACGATCTGGTACAACACAATGCCCCGGATATTGATGAGGAAGAGTACTTGAACAACCTGATCATGAAAACCTGCCGTCTGTCGTATACTATATGTAACGAGTTTATTGGCTGGGATTTTATCAGGGAATCAACCAATTCACAGGATTTTTTAAAAAATCTGTCGAACGAACTGGAAGAGTTGCTGATGGCTTCATTTATACAATTACCCGGCATTCGTAAACACGAAACCTACCAGCAACGGCTGCGTTTTTTAATTAAATGCAGTAAAAGCATCGTGTTTAGTTTTGCTTTCACCTCGGTGAGTGATTCTGATGTACGTAAGAATTTTGTTTCCTTTCAAAAGGAGATCCTTCCATATCTGGTGAAGGCAGCTATCTCGGTTTAATGTAAGCTTTTGCACATCAGCAAAATGTTATGTAAGGCGGTGTGATCGTATCCGTTATTTGTATGTAAAATGTATTGATCGTTGTGTTTATCAATTATGTTAAGCTCATCCCAGTCGGTCTTTAGTTTGTTTTTATTAAAACCACTAATGCGTGTTATATCAGTGAAATTAAGCTTAAAGGTTTTTTGATTATCGTAACCAATAACTTGTTTTGTGCAAACTAAAGTCCACTCTTTTGATGGTTTGGTGAAAAAAATAACAGGTATTCCGCTTCGGTTTTCATCCAGTAATGTCATTAAATATTGCTTTATTTCATTCCCGAGCTCATCGAAGAAAAAAGTATATCCTGCTGATAATCCATATTTGCCAGCTTTCCATTTTATTCTGTTTTGTATAAATTCATCAGTCTTATGCATGCAGTGAATTTATCAATAAATAATAACAAGATAGTAGCCAGAAAATAATAGGTGTATCCAGCCGAAGCGTTGGAACTAATTTTTTAAAAGAAAATATTTGGATTGTTTAATTCTTCTTTGTTACTTTGAACAACAAAGTACTTTATAGTAATACAGAAAATGCAAGAAGGCCGACGGGCCTTCTTTTTGATCTTTAAACTTTGAAATTCAAAGTACTTTAAATTGAAAATACATGACCGAAAACGAATCACAAAAACACGGAATAATGGATGGACTCAAGGAGTCGATAACCGTTAAATTGCTCTTTATTGCCACACTAATCCTGTTATTGCTCATACCCTCATCGCTGGTTAATAACCTGATAAATGAACGGGCGGGCCGGCAGGATGAAATGATGCGCGATGTATCTGATAAATGGTCGGGCAGCCAGGTGATCAAGGGGCCGGTGCTGATTATCCCTTATAAGCAGGAGGTTAAGGAAACCGATGCGACAAATAAAGAAGTTATAAGGGAACATACTGGGAACCTGTACGTATTGCCTGATAATCTGCATATTAAAGCCGGGCTCAGCACCCAGATTTTGCACCGGGGGATATTTGATGTTGCCGTTTATAATTCACTGGTAAAAGTATCGGGGAATTTTTCCAAAGCCGATCTGGGTAGCTTATCCCTAACTCCTGACCAGCTTTTGCTGAATAAAGCACGGATCGTATTTAGCATCAGTGATTTAAAAGGATTGAAAAACAACCCGGTGATCAAAGCCAATGATCAAACGCTTACTGCCGAACCTGTATTTGATAACACATCGGTATTTGGCGGGGGCTTGCAGGTGGCTGTAGATATTTCGGGTGCTAAAGAAGGGAATGTACCTTTTGATTATACCTTAGATCTGAAAGGGAGTCAGGGGTTGAGCTTTTTACATCTGGGTAAAACTACCGATGTGGAAGCGAATGGCACCTGGAGCAGCCCAAGCTTTGATGGCCGTTATTTGCCCGATGAACGTGCGGTGAATAAAGAGGGTTTTAAAGCGCGTTGGCGTATGTTGTACTATAACCGCCCTTTTCCGCAACAATGGGTTAATAACGATACCTTGCTAAGTAGTAATAAAAAGCTTGACGATGCTGTATTTGGTGTAAAATTGCGCCTGCCGGTTGACCAGTATCAGAAAACCATGCGTACAAGTAAGTATGCGCTGCTTATTATTTCTTTAACATTCATCTCTTTGTTTTTAACCGAGGTGATTCGTAAACAAAGGATACACATATTTAATTATATACTCATTGGTCTTGCTATGATCATTTATTATTCCTTGCTGCTTTCCTTTTCGGAGCAGGTGGGTTATAATTATGCTTACCTCATTGCTTCGATATCAACTATTGCATTGGTGTCGGTATTTATAGCATCTCTGTTAAAAAATAAAATGGCTACCTGGTTGTTCGCGTTTATCCTGTCGGTTTTCTACGCGTTCATTTTTGTGATCATCCAACTGGAAGATTTCGCCCTCATTATAGGTAGTATCGCTTTATTCATTATAGTGGGTATACTCATGTATTTTTCCCGCAAGATAAATTGGGATAAGCATTGATGGATAGGGGACAGATTTTCTCTGCCCCCTTTTTATAAAAATACTGTATACCGATTTGGTTTTTAGTATAATATTTACTATGTTAGCATAATAAATTTTTTATCATGAGTCCCGAACTAACAGAATTTTCAGACATGATTGATGAGCAATTTGATATAGCTGATATGGATACCGATGATTTTGTATCCTATATTTTGAGCCTGTTCGCCTGATTGCCTCTTGTGTTTCTGATGGTCCGCTTTTAAGCGGAACGGATATTCCTTTGTCTGTTAATTCATGAATCCGAACTTTTAAGTCCTAAACCTTAAACCAAAGTGAGTCGGGAAATAGCCATTTTGTTGTTTTCCGGCTCTTATCTCTTTAGCCAGATGCGTTTACCCTGGGTTTACATGTTAACCCACTTTTTAGTGTTGAAATTAATTTAATATATTGATTATCAATTAAATGCATAGATGTTAACCGTAAAAAGTGTAAACCCATGTAAACCCACTTTTTACTTATCTCCAACCTCCTGTTTTTATCCTAAATAAATACGGTTAACTTTGCACCCTGATGAATAAAGTTGCCAAACAGAAGTTTTTTGAGGATGTCCGGATCATTGATATTGCCGAAGAGGGAAAAGGTGTAGGTAAAACCGACGATTTTGTACTTTTTGTAGATAAAGCCATTCCCGGCGATGTAGCCGATGTGCAGGTTTACAAAAGCAAAAAGAATTTTGGCGAGGGCCGTATAGTCGCGCTTAAACAGCCATCAGAATACCGGGTGGAACCTTTTTGTGAACATTTTGGTACCTGCGGAGGCTGTAAATGGCAGCACATGGATTACACCGGCCAGCTCAAGTTCAAACAAAAATCTGTTGCCGACGCCTTGAGCCGCATAGCTAAAATTGATGTGGATGGTATCATGGATATTGTTCCGTCGCCTGAGGATCGTTATTACCGTAATAAGCTGGAATATACTTTTTCTGATAAACGCTGGTTGTACGACGGCGAAAACAAAGAAGATGAAACCCTGAATATGAATGCCCTGGGTTTCCATATCCCTGGTCGTTTTGATAAAATATTGGATGTAAAGCATTGCTATCTGCAAGCAGAACCCTCTAATACACTACGTAACAGCATTCGTGATTTTGTTATAGCACAGGGTTACTCTTTTTATAACCTGCGTAATCACGAAGGGGCCTTGCGTAATCTGATTGTACGTACCTCATCAACAGGTGAGGTTATGGTTATTGTGGTATTTGCTTATGTAAGCGAAGAAGAGATCAATAAGCTGATGAACTTTATTGATGCCGGTTTCCCGGAGATCACTTCACTGCTGTATATCATCAACCAAAAAAAGAACGATACTATTTTTGATCAGGATGTGATCGCCTTTAAGGGCCCCGAATACATCCACGAGGAAATGAATGGCATCAAATTCCGTATCGGGCCAAAATCATTTTACCAAACCAACAGCATTCAGGCACTGCGCCTGTATGAAATAACCCGCGATTTCGCTGGTTTTAAAGGTGATGAACTGGTGTATGATCTATACACGGGCGCCGGTACCATCGCTAATTTTATTGCAGGCCATGTAAAGAAGGTAGTGGGGGTGGAATACGTTCCTACCGCTATTGAGGATGCTAAAGTAAACTCGGCTATCAACAACATAACCAATACCAAATTTTATGCTGGTGATATGAAAGATGTACTGGTTGCCGATTTTGTAGCCGAACATGGTAAACCCGATGTGATCATCACCGATCCGCCGCGTGCAGGTATGCACCCCGATGTAGTAAACCGCCTGATGGAAATTGAAGCTCCAAAAATTGTTTATGTAAGCTGCAATGCCGCCACACAGGCCCGAGACCTGCTGGTACTCAAAGAGAAATACGATACTGTAAAAATACAACCCGTTGATATGTTCCCCCATACACAGCACGTAGAAAATGTGGTGTTGCTGGTATTAAGGGGCAATTAGTTCATAGATCATGGTTCATAGTAAAAAGAGCCGAAAGAGAAAAATTGGGGCAATCCTTTAATTCAACGAATCAGGATTCAGACAAAAGAAATATCAACGAAATCAACGTAATCAAAAAAATCAACGGTCAATATGCAACCCGAAGATCTGTTAAACGAAGGCAATGAAAGCCCAAAACCAACTCAGGACAGTCCGCTGTTGAGCTTGGAACGAGAGCTTAAAATTTTTAGAGAATCTATTCGTGAAGTAGCCGTCGAAATTATGATGGAGGGGCTATCTTCTTATCCCATTTTTATAGCACATCAGCACGAACTGAAACTAGGTGAGGTTATCCTGGACAGAAACGAGCTGAACACCGATTGGAGTATCCATGCCTCAACCCTCGAAGAATTTGAAGAGCGCGGCGTGATTAAGCCCGAACTAAAAGACCGTTTTATCAATAGCTACAAAAATCCCAACGATTTTATGTGCGTTTTTGTGGTTGTGCCCGAGGGCGCGAATTTTGTTTATTTCCCGTATGGGAAATGATTGTTGCAAGGTTTCAATGTTGTAAAGTTGAAAGGTTAAGGCGTATATTTACAAGGTTGATACTTAAAAACATTACAACGTTCAAACATTAGAACATTTCAACAAAGAAGCGCACATGTCTGAAAAGAAACTCCTCATATTAAATCAGCACCAGATAGAGCAAAAGCTCGACCGTATTGCTTACCAGATACTGGAAGATAACTTCGACGAGCAGGAAATCATTATAGCAGGCATATTACCCCGTGGTAATCACATTGCCCATAGGATCAAAACTATTTTAGATGGTATAGCCCCTTTTACCAGCAAATTACTGACCATTGAATTGGAAAAACAAAGCAGCACCCTGCAGGCTAAGGTTGATTTTGATGTTCAGGAATGCAGCAATAAAGTAGTGATTCTGGTTGATGATGTACTGAACAGCGGCAAAACGCTGGCCTATGGTTTTGCTGTGTTTTTAGATGTGCCCCTCAAAAAGTTGCGTACAGCTGTACTGATCGATCGTAATCATAAAAGCTTTCCTGTTACTACCGACTTTGCCGGTGTAGCCCTTTCCACCGTGATCAAAGAACATGTAGATGTAGTATTGGATGAGGATGGTCAGGAAGACGCCGTTTATTTAAGGTAATTTATTCGGTGCAAAACGTGCCCCTGGAGTATGTTTTAGCTTTGCCTCCGATTAAAACACGGTCTCCGATATCAATACAAAGTAATTCACCCATTCTATCAGATAATTGGAGCGCTTTCATTTGTTTTTTATTGAGTTTATTGCTCCAGTAAGGTATCAAGGAGCAATGAGCCGAGCCAGTTACCGGGTCTTCTAATATGGATGCCTGCGGTGTAAAATAGCGGGATACGAAATCGCAGTTATCGCCTTTTGCGGTAACTATAACACCACCCGGGTCAAGATTAATCTGATCAAGAAGTTGTTTATCAACTTTAATATCCCTTATTTCCTGTTCACTTTCATAAACCAAAACAAAGTCTCTTGATTTTAGGATTGTTTTTGGCTGTATATTGAGTGAATTTTTAATTATTGCCGGTAACGAAGCTGGTTCTGGATTTCTCGAAGGAAAATTTAACCAATAAAGGCCATCCTTGTCATTAAAAGTTACAATAAGCTCTCCGCTGATAGTATTGAAAACTATTTTCTCTTCGGCGTAGTTAAAAATGGTTTTAAGCACATGGGCTGCTGCTAAAGTTGCATGACCGCATAAATCCATTTCAATTTCAGGGGTGAACCATCGCAGATGGATCCCATGATCATTAATGACAAAAAATGCGGTTTCAGCTACGGCATTTTCTTTAGTGATATTTAAAAGTACATCATTAGTAAGCCAGCTTTTGAGCGGGACTACGCAGGCTGGGTTTCCCCCAAATATTCTATCAGTAAAACTGTCGATCTGAAAAAAATCTAATTCCATTCCGTTTTATTGTTGATCAAAGTTGGGGTTCAACCCCAGTGCTTCTTCCAATTTCTCTACAGACATGTCAATGCCTTCCACAATGTGGCTCGCCTGTAAATAAAAACTCTCCCGCTCGGCCAGTTTTCCGGTTATAAACTCCACCAGTTCATCACCTTGTTTACCCTGCAATACCGGGCGCACGGTTTTACTATTAGTGAGCCTGTCGGCCAATGTTTTGGGTGATAGTTTAATGTATAGGGTTTTGCCATTGGCATTCATCCATTGCATATGGTCAAAAAAGCAAGGTAAGCCACCACCTGTTGATACCACTGCATTTTCAGGATATTCGGTTTGTTTTAGTACTTCTGATTCTAGTTTACGGAAAGCATCTTCGCCAAAGCTCGAAAAATATTCGGCAATGCTCATGTCTGCCTTTGCTTCCAACACGTGGTCAAGATCAATAAATTCATAGCCTAATTTGGCTGCCAGTTTACGGCTCCAGGTGGTTTTGCCACAGCCCATAAAACCAACTAAAAAGTACTTCATAAAATAATATCAGCTTAATTTAACCCGCGGATCGATCCAAACATAAATAATATCGATCAGAATACTGATCACCACAAAAATAAAGGCAATGAAAAGAATAGATCCCATCACCACAGGAAAGTCCGACATCTCCAGTGCATCAACCGTGGCTTTGCCGAGGCCATTGTATCCAAAAATATATTCTACAAAGAATGAACCCGCCAACAATGATGCAAACCAATTGGCTATAGCCGTGATTACCGGATTCAATGCGTTTTTTAAAGCATGGCGGTAAATAATAGCACGGCTGCCCAGACCTTTTGCCTTCGCGGTGCGGATATAATCCTGCCCCAGTACATCAAGCATGGCATTGCGGGTAAGCTGTACAATAATGGCCAGCGGGCGTAACCCCAGGGTAATCATCGGTAATATTAAGTTCCGGATGCTGATCACCTCACCCCTGAAGGGATCATAACTGTATAAACTGCCCGACATGTTGAGGCCTGTGTACTTGCTGAGCTCAAAACCAAATATCCAGGCGATAATGATCCCCGCAAAAAACGATGGTGCTGATATGCCCAGTGTCGAGAAACTGATAGCCAGCTTATCTATCCAGGTATCTTTATTTACCGCACTTAACACACCCAGAAATACGCCGATAATAATGGCAAATATCATGGCTGTGGTAGCCAGTACCAATGTGTTCGGTATAACGTCCATAAGCAAACTGGCTACATCCTTACGGGTTTGGTACGACCGGCGAAGATAGGGCCACTTCAGTGCCAGTACCCTGCTATCGCTCACCGCAAACAGTTTGGCGTAATGATAGCGTTGTTGTTCTTCAGCATTATTTAAGTGGATACCTACCGGTGAAAGATCATTCAGATAATAGGCAAATTGTACGGGTATGGGTTTGTCTAAACCAAACTCTTTGCGCACGGCTTGTAACGATTGTACATCGGCACGCTGGCCCTGCGTCATCCTTGCCGGGTCTACAGGTAGAATATTGAATAGGAAAAAAACCACCAGAACCACGCCCAGCATTACCGCCAGTCCGTAAAATAATTTGCGGATGAGATAGCGGATCATGGTTATTGTTGTTGAAAGTATTTTTTTACTAAAGCATCATAAGTGGGCACTGTGTGGTAATGCCACTTGTTAACGATAGTGCCGTTTTTAAGCAGCAGCACCCCTGGATTAGCGCGCACCATTTCTTTCAATGGAACGCCATCGGCATAAAAAATTTCGGTAACCAGTTTATGGGCCTTGGCAAATGCCTCCGCGCTTTGCGCCGAATTGGATGTAAGCAATACCGTACGAATGTTATAATTTTCAGTAGCGTTTATAGCCAGTGCGTTTAAGCGGTTAATAGCCTCTGCATTGGTTTTATCCAAATCATGAGCTACAATAACCAGGCTGTAAAATGGATTGGATAATAACTCTTTGGTATAATCATTACCCTGACCATCCTGTATAGATAGATCGCGGATCTTGGGTTCAAACCCTTTTTTTACCAGGCGGCTTTCCGGGTTGCCTACAACTTCCCAATTCGCATCTTTCCAGATATTGGTTTTCAGGTATTCCTTATCGCTCATGGTTTTGGTTTCGCCGGTCTTTTTGTTTTTAAGATTGTAGGTTACCTCAAATTCATCCAGCTTTGCGCCGGACGGAATTTTCATTTCGTCAGGAATATTGGCGCCTATTTTATAGGGTAAAAAATCAATAACAGGCATAAAGTTATAGGTGTATATGCCAAAACCCAATGCAACAACAGCGGCCCCGATCAACCATTTATCAGCTGTTTTTGGTTTAAATATGGGCTGTATTTTTTTGCGATTGATAAAAGGCACCAATACCAGCAAAAGCAAGATCATATCCTTACTAAAGGATTGCCATGGCGTTAGTGGGATAGCATCACCAAAACAACCACAGGTTTGTACTACCTTAAAAAAGGCCGAGTAGAAAGTTAAAAAGCCAAAAAATATAATAAGGAGCAATAATCCCCAGGCCACTTTTACGGCACGCACTCCAATAAGCAGGGCAAAACCCAAAAGCATTTCCAGTGTACACAGCAATATGGCTATAGTGAGGGCAAAGCTGTTGAGGAACATCATGTGGAACACCTCAAAATATTCTTCGAGCTTATACGAAAAACCTAGCGGATCATTGGCCTTGATCAGTCCCGAAAAAATAAAGAGCAGGCCAACCGCTATCCTGCAAAACCAAATAAAGCTGTTTTTCATATATCGTTGATTTAGTGATTTTGGAATGGTTCCCTTATCCCAAAATCCTTGCTCTTTGTTCCTAAAACCCTATTATACCCCTAATTTTATTAAAGCAAACACCGAATAGTTGAGCATATCCTGGTAGTTGGCCTTTACGCCCTCAGATACTTCGGTAAGGCCCTGGTTATCCTCAATTTGTTTAACACGCAGCAGCTTCATCAGTATCAGATCAGTCAGTGAGCTGATGCGCATATCGCGCCAGGCTTCGCCGTAATCATGATTTTTAGCAAACATGAGTTCTTTGGTTTCCTTTACCCGCTCGTCAAACAGGCGCTCCACATGATCGGGGGCAAGCTCCATGGCGGTATCAGCAGTACTTTCCAGCTGCATCATGGCTATAACGCAGTAGTTTACTATCCCAATATATTCGCCGGTAATATCCTCACCTACTTTTGATACTTTTTTTTCTTCCAGGGTGCGTATGCGCTGGGCCTTGATAAATATCTGGTCGGTGATGGATTGCGGGCGCAGTATGCGCCATGCGGTTCCGTAGTCGCGGGTCTTTTTCATGAAAAGGCCCTTACATGTGTTAATTACTGCGTCGTACTCTGCTGATGTATTAGCCAAAAGTTGAAATATTTGAATGTTGAAACGTTTGAATATAGCGTGCTTGCGCCAATGCTGCAAAGTTAAACTAAATTACAATATTTAAACTTTGTAAAACACATGGCTCAAGATACATTTTTTCATAGAAAAACTACCCTTAATGCGGGTGGTAAACTGATAGACCTATCTACCCCAAAAGTTATGGGGATCATCAATATCACACCTGATTCTTTTTATGCCGGTAGTCGTAAACCTGGCGTTGACGAGGCCCTACAGCAAGCCGAAAAGATGCTGACCGACGGTGCCGCTTTTTTAGATATTGGCGCATATTCTTCACGACCTAATGCCGAGGATATTTCCATTGCTGAGGAAACCGACCGCTTGTTACCTGTGGTTGAGGCTATTGTAGCGGCCTTTCCGGACGCTGTATTATCCATAGATACCTTCCGGGCGCAGGTTGCTGAGGCTGCTATCAGGGCCGGTGCGCATATCATCAATGACATATCGGGCGGAGCTTTGGATGAAGCTATGTTCACCACCGTTGCCCGTTTGCAGGTCCCCTATATTTTGATGCACATGAAGGGTACACCGCAGACCATGAACCACCTGGCCCAGTACGAGGATGTTTTTACCGAGGTGTTGGATTATTTTGTATCCAGATACCAGCAGCTAAAGCAGTTAGGCGTGCATGATGTAATTATCGACCCCGGTTTTGGTTTTGCCAAAAAGAACGAACATAACTACGCCCTGATGAACCACCTGCAGGATTTTGATATGTTAGGCCTCCCAACTTTAGTAGGCATCTCCCGTAAACGGATGATCTACGGATTGCTCGATACTACTGCCGCCGAGGCCCTGAATGGCACCACGGTTTTGAACACCATTGGCCTGATGAAAGGCGCCAATATCCTAAGGGTTCATGATGTTAAAGAAGCGGTAGAAGCGGTGAAGATCTGGGAGACGGTTAACAGCTCAAAAACTTTTTAAACCTCAAATTTTAACAAATTTCTGTCCGAAAATGGCCTGTTTTTCATGAAAAAACACTCGAAAAATGTCGATTTTAACATTTTTTAACAAATTTTAACACTGTTTTAGTGTGCTTTTTTAGGTTTAAAAAGAATTAAGTTATTGATTGTCAAATAACTACATTTAAAATGGGCGGTTTTTAGGTTGTGTTTTTCCTTAACTAAACAGCCCGGTTCTCCTTTTTAGAGAACCGGGCTGTTATTATCTACACAAAGATACGAAATTAAAAGCGCCATTAAATAGCTATCTTTAGTTTCCTAATATCCCATAAGCAGATCATGAAAAATTTAATACTCCTGTTACTGGTGTTTTTTCTGTCATTCAAAACCTTTGCCCAGCAAACGGATCAGGAAGGCATCAAACAAACCATCAATACTTTGTTTGACGCTATGCGGAAAGGCGATAGTACCCTGTTGCGATCAACCTTTGCAAAAGATATTGTTTTTCAGAGCATCGCTAATAAAAAAGATGGCTCAGTAACCTTGGTGACCGAAAAAGCTAACGATTTTATAAAACAGATTGGTACACCGCATAAAGAGGTGTACGACGAACAGATCGTTTACAACGATATTAAAATTGA
>JACXTT010001344.1_pt1 | contig 41069 bp, 38 predicted proteins | sample 9270951 | NCBI WGS metagenome assembly JACXTT01 (sample SAMN15532306, study PRJNA645909) | rock metagenome | isolation source: weathered quartz diorite | place: Puerto Rico | collected 2017-06-21
ATGGGTCAAGTACACGGCGCGTGGTTTCCGCAACAAGAAGAACTTCGCTGCCGCCATCCTGTTCCACTGTGGCGGTCTGGACCTGGCTCCTTAAGCCACTAAAATGCCGGAAGAGCGCTAAATGTCAAGCCAGAGGCAATCGAAATTGCTATACGAGGATGGGGAAGAACGCACGTCCTATAGCATCAGTTCCGTGAAAACGTGCTGGAGTTCATCATCGCGGCAAGAAATATTCTTCAGCGTGCTCATGCCCAGGGAAGTAACCCTGAAAATATTTGCGGGTAAGCAACAGTTTTGGTTTACCAGTCACCTCATCTCGACTTTCAATGTAGTCCGACCTGGGAACCCGAACGGGTAGGCCGTTTCCTAGCTCTATAACCACGCCGATTCCGTCTACAGCTTTCAGCGAGTATTCAGCTTGACTTGTGCTACTGGATATAGGAGCAACAATGATTCGAGCTGACTCACGTAATCCGCTATCGGGCGACGGCCTAGAATTAACAGGTGCAGTAGAAGAACGAGCTGCAAACGGATCAGTTCCAGAGTTTTGCTCTCCGAGCAGTTGCAGAAACCTCAAACCACGCCGTGTGGGCCTGAAGCAGTAATCCTCGGGCGCCATGCGACTTGTATTCCTTACAACCTCAATTACCAATCCAAAGCCCCCGAGGCGTACACAATGAGCATAAAAGTCATCGCGGTGCATGCTTCGGTCCACAGCCGCTCGCAAGATATCCATCTTCTCAGTGAACACATTGGGAGAATTCAGATTGGGAGTGACACGGATTACGTCAGAGTAGATATCCGCTAAGAGACGGAGCACTTGCATGTCTTTGTGCGATAGATTGATAACGTCTCGAATGAAACTCGTCAGATCGTCGCTGTAGTCTGCTTCACTGCTCGGAGCCAATGAACGCACCAAGACTGAAGCCATCTCCTCTATTTTCTCTTGTGTTGTACCTGCTTGCGCTTCAGTACCTGCAAGGACCACCGCATGTGCGAATTCCGAAGAATTGAGCTTAACATTTATTTCGTCGATTTGTGTTTGCTGAGTCGAGAATTGAGCCTTCAACCATTCAAACTGTACCTGCATTGCTTTCGCGAGATTTCGCAATCTGTCTAAGGCATCCGCGGGCGAGAAAAAACGTGCACGGATAATGTTGGCAACTTTGAACGGCCATTGCAGGACACCTGCAAGTTCTAGAGTTGTCTCACCCACCACATTTCGAGGCTGTTCGGGGTATTGGCTTAGGAAAGCCTCAATTGGATCGTCTATGGCGCTCACAATACCACAGTAGCACGAAATACATCCCCCACGGGGGAGGGAGCATTTTGCCGTCGCCGTACACTACCCCGTCAATCCTTGGGAGGGGTAGTACTCCTCCGGCAGCATTCGGCGCCACCCCCAGCACCCCCTCCACGGGCGGGTCATACGCTATGGAGCTGCGCGGCTGGCTAGCCAGTTGGGATAGCCCGTCAGGTTTCGATTCGAGCTTTAGCCAAGGCCGCTGGTGTGAGCGATAAAACCGTAAAGGCGGCACGGAATGGGCAGCGGATGAGAACCTGGGGCGGCGCTGCACAATCTCAAGCTGGGGGGGGGCGAGCAAGGGCGGGGCGCACGCAGAAGCGAGGAGCGCTGGCGCTCTCCCTTATTCGGAATCCGAGGGACCTGTTGTTTTCATACGGCAAATCTCAAAAGCGTGGGCCTACCCAAAAACATGACTAATTAGGCGCGCTTCACAAAGAAACGAATTGCCACGACAACGATCACGACCAGTACTGCGATCTCAACCACATTCGCTAGTGTCATGTTCTCTGCCTCCAAACGCGGCCCTATCATGACACGGAGTCTCCGTTCGTGGAGAACTATTCAGAAATGAGGAGTGGCCAGGTTTGCGATTTCTCCAACCGAACGTTTGGGGATATTGTGTTTGAAAATACAGGAGTTGATATTTATACAGAAGAATGTTGGAAACCTATCGAAAATCGACTGCTCCGAGATCGGCCGCTTCCCGCGCCATGGCCTCTCCGTACATCTGCTTAACGGTGTGCTGCACAGCAATCACATTGCTGCGCGAAGATTCCGTAGCCCGGCTGATAGGGTCCTTGGCAAATTCTGCCCGGTAAATTCTTAGCAGGAATTCACCCTGTTTTCTTAGACGTTCGATTGTTACCGAGTCGAGTTGTTCTACAAGTTGCATGCTCCATTATACGAAGGGACTTTGGGTAAAGTTCACTCGGAAGGTCACCCGGAATACCCCTCGGTAATACGCAAAACCTACCGGTCGTTGGTCGCAGCCATCCGTCCACGGATGGCTCCCGCGTGGCGGCCCGCAATTCCTCCCCTGCTCCAGTTTGCTGGAAATCACGCATCGCACCTAATAAGGTGTATAGTACTTATATACGCACTTCTCCGCCATCCTTACCGAAGCGACGGTCTTCTGCGTGACTGGAGGCCATCGTGGCTAAAAACAACAGAAACCATTCCAGTAGTTTAGACATTCCCACACAACTACGCAGGCGCTTAAGAAGGTTTCCCGACCGCCGACAGCTGACGGTGGGAAAGAGCGACATGACCGAGAGCGAATCATGTGTCATGATCGGCTCGCGTGACCTAGAGCAACGTATTAGGTTCGAAAGCGCTTGTCGTTCGCTGATTTCAGTTGACACATTCTTCACCTCAACAAGTCGGGCGTGAATAACTGATCAGGAAAGGCATAGAAGCCCTCTCGTTTTCTGCATACTTGGTGAAGCGTCGTCGGTACTTCCTCCGATTGTTCGAATTTCGCGGGATTCGGATCGCGTCGATCTAAGACGTACCTCAGCCGACACTAGAAGAAAGAAGCAGCCAGGGGCAGAGTACGCTTATAGGCACGTTCCCTGATAGAGGTTGGGCCATGAAGGCCTATCAACATGAGCGCGCTCACGGCTACGAACACCCACTCTCTGTCTTCGACTTCAAATCCGCTTCTCTGTTCCAGTCTCTAATCACCGCGGCAACGATCGGCATTTTCATTGGGTCGGTAGGAGTCGCGTTGAATGCTGTCTGGTTCTATCGGCAAACATCCTGGCACGTGACCGCCACGGTCCAAGGTTTGGTGCAAATGCTGATCGTCACCGTTCTGGTGACCATCGTTCTTGAACAACGCCGGAAGCGAGCGATCCGACGAACCTTGGAACTAGCCTTCTTGAACCATCACGTGCGCAATGCCCTCACCCAGATGAGTATGGTTTCCTAAATCACCGATCCAGAGAAGCGGGAACACCTACTGCAGGATGCAGCCGCCCGCGTTTCGGAAGTCTTGTTCCGAATCGCAAACAGTGCGGATTTGACTGGGCTGTCGCTCGAAGTTGATCTCGCTGGGGTGGAGCTGGCACAAGCGGGAGAAGCGCGAGAGCAGGGAGAGGTGAAGAAGGCGAAGTTAATTTTAGGCAGCCGGGCTCCCAAAAACGAGAATGGCCGACGCTCTGCACCAGAACATTCGCGGATCTTGACAACGGCAGCGTACGAGCCTAGAGTCGTTAGTGAGCAAGCCACCTCTTCTTACTCTTTCAGATTCCCTGAACTAAGTCAGCCCATCTGAAGTTTTTCCTCTTAGATTCCCCCAAGGAGGAACTGCGTTATGACGCTATTGACCCGTTGGGAACCTCTCCGTGAGTTTTCCACTATGCAAGACCGCATGAACCGCATGAATCGTGTTTTCCGTGAGTCGTATAACCCCGAAGGCCCGGAAGACGCATTGACCACCACCAGCTTCGCACCGCCGGTGGACATCTACGAAGACGAGCACACCATTACTCTGAAACTTGAAGTGCCGGGCATCGACGAAAAAGATATTGACGTCCGCATCGAAAGCAACACGCTCACCGTCCACGGCGAGCGCAAAATCGAGAAGGAAGAGAAAGAGGAGAACTTCCGTCGCGTCGAGCGGCAATACGGAAGCTTTACCCGCTCGTTCACCCTGCCCAGCTCCGTGGATGCGGGGCAAGTGAGCGCGGACTATAACCAGGGGGTGCTGAAGATCAAGCTCGCCAAGAAGGCCGAGGCCAAGCCAAAGCAGATCAAAGTTAACGTGGGCGGCGAGAAGGTGCTCGAAGCCAAGGCTCCCAGCAAGGCCGCGTAAAAGCAACTGGGAGTGGTCAGTGAGAGAAATGGGAGGCGGCTTTCGTTTCGGGGTGCCGCTGTGCGGCGGGTTAGTTTGTTCAGAACACGAACCGCTCGCACTTCAGGCCGCCTTCACCTCATCAGTCTGCGAAAAGAAGGAGACGCATTATGAGTACTGGTATTTGCAAGTCTCCGGGCAGCAGATATTGGAGAGCGCTTTACAAAGCTGCACTCTCTGAAATTGGTAACAGCAAACTACCGGAGCGCATTGCAGAAGCAGAGAAGGCGGTTGTGCTTAGGGCGCGGGAGTTGTTTCAGGCTGCCGACGACAACGGCGAAGAGAAAGAGGCTCTAGAGGACGCGATGTATGCTTTGCACGCTTTAGGAAGCAACTGTCAGATGTAGTACGAGCCGCCCAGAGTCTCAAAACGGGACAGTCGCTAACTCTCCCTGGATTCGGCGGGTGGCCCACCTTTCCCGGGAGAACGAGAACGCTTGGTTGAATAGGAAAGTTTGAGAGTACCGGGGGTGCCCCATCCTTCGCGCTTTTTGCGAAGGGTGGGAGCCCGCTATGTTCTCATCCCGTCAAACGACAAGACGCCGACGGCGGGATTTACTTCCTCTTCTTTTTGTCTTTCTCTTTCTTTTCCGAATTCATCTTTCTGGCAATTTCTTCCACCAGCTTCGGGCGCAATTCGGCCAACATGTTGTCAACAATGCTGGCGATGGTTGTCGATTCTTCGGGAGCATCAGCGGCGGCTTCTTCGACCTCTACCGGCCCGGCAACCGCGTTGGCAGGCGCGGACTGGGCGGGCACGGCGGTTTCTTCCTGCTTAGCACTTAATTCGGCTGGAGCATCAGCTGCTGCCGACGCTGGCTGCGAACCGACAAACGATTCGCGAATCTGCTTCCAGTTCTGCCAGGCTGCGGCCAGTTCCGCCTCACGCTGGGCACTCTCCACCTGGCCGGTTGCGCTGGCCTGTGGCGCTGTGGTCGTTGCAGATACGGCTTCAGTCGGGACCGCGTGTTCTGTGACAGCGCCCACAGACGCGGCGGCTGCAAAGGCGGACCCTTCCGCAACCACAGCGGGTCCGTGATCTTGGGCCGTCGTAGCTTCGACGGACCTCGATTCGACAACTTTGGTTTCGACCACTTTGGATTCGACGGCATTCACCTCGGTGGCGACGACGGCCGGAACTGGCTCTGTTGCGGCGGCGGGTTCCGCTGCCTTCACCTCAGCCGCAGCAACGGGCTCCACCGGCTCAACCACCGCAACTGCGCTCGAACTTGCGACCGCTGTAGCTGCGGCGAGACTCGCAGCTTCCGAAGCTCGGGCCGCATGAGCTTGCTCCATCTCCTGATCCAGCGCGAGCTTCGATTCATCCAATCCAATTTCCACCGGCTCCACAATCCAGCGCGGGCCGCTCGCTACTTCGCCAGCCGCTGCGGAATCATAGGCGGCGGCAGGAAGTTCATGGCCTGTTCCGTTAGAACCGTGAACCTCGGGCTGGACGCTTTCGAGGGTATGGCTGTTCGTTGGTGCCAGAGAAGCAATCGCCGCCATGACTTCCACATCGCCAGCCGTGGGTTGGGCAGGTTCCGAAGTTTGTATTTCCGGACTAGTGGTGACTTCTGAATTCGCCGCAGCTTTAGGCAATTCCGCGACTGTGGTGTGCTCTTCGACCGGGCGCCCGTCCGTCCGCTGCTCTTCAACCTGGCCGTCTTTCGCAGTCACACTTTCGGCGCTGGCAACCACTTCAAGCACACCTTCGGTGCGAGCTTCCGTCTGAACTTCCTGGATCGCTTCCTTCGCGGATTCCTGAGTTGCAACCGGCGCCTCAGCTTCACTTGGCTGGACGCTACCAGCTTCCGGAGCCACCACTTCCTGGCTCGCCACATGATCCTGGGCGGTGGTCTCTGGAATCGCAGCTGGCTGTTCCGTCTTGCCGCCGAAGGCTGCCGCAGCTGCCGTGATGGCGGCGATTTCTTCGGGGGTAATGTCCACTGGCAGACCGGCAGGAATGGGGCGTTCAAACTCGCGTGACGGTTCTGGGGGCTTGACCGCTTCGGGCTGCTCGGCTCCCCGGGGATCGGAAATAAAGGGCTCGAGACCTCGCGGCGTCGCGGCTATGGTTTCCGGGGCTTCCTCTTCCGTCCTGGGCTTGGCCTGGGGAACGGGGATAGTAAGGCGGTTTTTCCAGCCCGTTTCTTTGTCGCCGAACCGGTCTCCCTTATCGGACTGTTCCACCGCAGCCAGCACCTTGGCGAAGCGCCCGGATTTTTGGGGCTGCGGCTGAGCGACTATCTTGTCTTCGAGCTTGGTCAGTACGGTGAGAAGTTCGGTGGCTTCGAACGGCTTGACGATAAAACTATCGGCGCCCACACGCCGTGCTTCTTCCGCTTTGAACGGTTCCAGCTTGCCTACGGTCAGCAACACTGGAATTTGCCTCGTCTCCGAGGATTCCTTGACTCGCTGGCATACTTCCAGGCCGCCGTAGCCTGGCATGTACACATCGAGCACGATCAGGTCAGGCTTGCTTTCCCCGATCTTCTTGAGGGCGGCCGAGCCGTTATTGACAGTGATGACTTCGTAACCGGCATCGGTGAGGATGCGTCGGCCCATGTTCTGGGCAGTCACGCTGTCGTCGGCAAGCAGTATTCTTCGCGCCAAGGGATATCCTTTGGTGAGGGGGAGACAGCCTGAAAGTAATTGGTGTTGGACCGTAAGTCAATGAGAGGAAGGCAGTAAACAGGTTACCAGTGGTCAGTGACAAGTGGGTGAAAACGGCCCTTGGCTTGCTCAGGTCGACTTTCGTTTCCCCGCCAACCCCACCGCGCCCGAACCCGTTTCAGAAGGGGACAACTTTCCGCAGGCCCTTCTTTTTCTTGTGCTTACTAGAGGACATCGCGTCGTCGATCTCTTTGTCGTTTGCACTAGCTGACGCCGCCGAGGCAGTTTTGCCGTCGGCTGCCGGACCATCCGCACCCGGGTGAATCTCGTTGACCTGCGTCGGCGCCGGTTCGGGCCGGCCATTGCCTACATTGGGCTTCAGTTCATTTGGGTCGGCCGCGACGTTGGGTTTCAGTTCGTTGGGGTCTTCGGCCGGGGCAGCGGTTGCACTGGAGCCAGCCACATTGGGGTCTCCGGCAGCGGCCGTTGCGGCTGGATTATTCGTCTGCGGGACTGCTGTTTCCGGCGGGGCCTGGTCCGAACGCGGCGCGGGCTGGTCCGGGGCCAGCGGCCCTTTGCCGACCGTCTCGATGGCTACCGAATTCTTGTCCCCCGCAGCGGAGCCACCCATCATGGCGCGGGCCGCATCCTGTACTACCGAAGTGGCGCTCACTACCTGCGGATCCACCAGTGTGGGCTCTCCCACTCTCGTTGCCTGGGCCACATCCGGATGCTTCTGGAAGTTTCGAATCAACTTTGAAACCGTGCTGCTTTCCCGGCGGCTGTCTTCTTCGGCTTTGTTCTGAGCGATGGCCGCCTTGGTCGGCCTGGGCACGGGCTGATGCAGAGCTTGCAGCCGCGCCTTGGCATCCTCGTTACGGTCCATAAGCGGGTAGCGCGTCAAGATACGGGAGTAGGCATCCGTCGCATTCCTGGTAAGAGTTTCGATCAGCCGGGCTTTGTCGGTTTCCCTGCCCGGCTTCGATCGCACCACGGCGATCTCGCCCTCGTAGGCCTGCCCCAACAAGTACAGGGCTTCGTCCGCGTGACTATACAAGGGGTACTTATCCAGCAGGGATCGCAGTCGCGCGATGGACGCGGGATAGGATTGTCGCAGGTAATAGAAGCGCCCTACCCGGAATTCGCGTTCCGCAATCACCTCCTGTACTTCCAGCAGACGTTGCTTGCCCTCGGCCACGACCTTCTTGTTATCTGGATATTGCAGGATCAGCTGGCGGTATTCCTCTTCCGCGCGCATGGCATGGGTGTAGTCGCGATCCGGCTTTTCCATCTGCTGATAATGGATGTTGGCGATTTTCAGTTGGGCTTCGGCCGCTTCCGGCATGTTGGGGAAGAAAGTCTCGAAATCCTTGTACTCGATTTCCGCCTGTGCCAGAGAGGTGCCTCCCCCCTCGGCATACCAGGAATCGGCCACGGCCAGTTTGGCCCGGGCAATGAACTCCGAATCCGGATACGTGTTGATCAATGTCTGCAACGTAATCCGGGCCACGTCGAAGCGGTTGTGCTTCATCGCATCCATGGCCCGGTCGAACAACACCTTGTCCGGCTGCTTGGAACCGACGTTGGCCAGCGGGTTGTTGACCTTCTTGTTGGTGCAGGCCAGGGTAAGAGCCAGCGCGCCCAGCAGAACAATGACCGGAATCCGACGTGACATAAGTTAGGAACCTCAGTTAGGAACCTCTCGGAAGCAGTTGCCGGTTTTCAGGCTGACGACTGAGACCGACGACTGACGACTGCCTAGACCTTCTGCAGCATGGCCTCCACCGCAGTCTTCAATAGCTGCTCGGCATTTACCTTTGGATCGCCTTTACCAAAGATGGCGTTGCCTGCCACCAGAATTTCAGCTCCCGCCCGAACCACGTCCCCTACCGTCGCAAGATCAATCCCACCATCTACTTCAATACGATAGCCGAGTCCCCGTTGCGTTCTAAGGTCGGCCAGGCGGCGGATCTTGTGCATCGCCCCTGGAATGAACTTCTGAGCTCCAAAGCCCGGGTTGACCGACATCACCAGTATATAGTCGGCGATGTCAAGCACCTCGCTCAGGGTATCCACCGGAGTTGCCGGATTGATCACCACGCCGGCCAGGCAATCGTGACTCTTGATCAGATGCAGCGTGCGGTTCAGATGCACGCAGGCCTCCTGATGGACAGAAATCCAGTTGGCGCCCACCGCCGCAAACTCGGGAATGAACTGGTCCGGGTTCTCGATCATCAAATGACAATCGAGCGGCAACTCGGTGGCCTTGCGCAACGACTTCACCAGCGGTGGCCCCACCGTGAGGTTGGGGACGAAGTGACCGTCCATGATGTCCACGTGGATCACCGTGCCACCGCCCGCGGTAGCATCGCGCACCTGATCCGCCAGATGGGCGAAGTCAGACGCCAAAATCGAGGGTGCGAGTTCAATCAACCTGGGCTCTCGCAACAATGCTTAAGTCAGCAAATTCTACCACGCCGCCTAGGCTGCAATTTCATCCTTGGACAGGTTCTTCCTTTGCGGTCCTTGCGACATCCTTGCGCCGCTTGCGGTTCAAATTTTGATCGCAAAGAGCGCCAGGAACCGAAATTTTCATTCGTAACCTTTTAGCCCCCCGAAAGTTTATATAGTTAGAGGCACGATGGCCGTCAGGCGACCAGCGAAAAGCTCCCGGAAGGAAGCGTCCGGCTTGCCGGGAGACGACCGTCTGCTGGTCGAGGCGGCGAAAAAAGACCCGAGCCGGTTTGCCGAGCTCTACGAACTCAATTTCGCCCGAGTGTATGCCTATATCGTGCGTCGCGTCGGCGATCGCGATGTGGCGCAGGATCTGACCTCAGATGTTTTTCACAAAGCACTCGCGAATATTCGGACCTTTGAATGGCGCGGCGTGCCCTTCGCCGGCTGGCTGCTGCGGATCGCTGCCAACATGATCGTGGACCGCTCAAAACGCTCCGGCAGAGAAGTTCCCGGCGAGGACGATATTCCCGATCCAGGCGCCCAGCCCGACTTTGACGAAATCGATCAAGGCGCACGACTTTTTCGTCTGGTGGAACAGCTTCCGGAAGACCAACGGCGGGTAATCGGGATGCGCTTCGCTGAGGAGAAGAGTATTCGTGAAATCGCAAGTGAGTTGGGCCGCAGCGAGGGCGCGGTGAAGCAGTTACAGTTCCGCGCTCTGCAGAACTTGCGCGCCCGCATGGAGGGTGCCAATGCCTAAGCGCTCTCTGCCGAACCGCACTCTGATCGATCAACTTGACCAAGCCGTAACCCAGCTTCTGACCACCCCGGTTGTAACGGTTCAATCCGCAGACCCGGAGCTACTGCCGTTACTGCACATCGCCGCCCAGCTGCGCCAGCTTCCGCGCGAAGGTTTCAAAATTCGTTTGAAGAATGACTTGGAAAGGAGTCCATCCATGGCAACCACGACCGAACCTATTACTGCAGTTCGTACCTTCGCTTCTCCGAGGCTGAGCTTCAAGAGCGCCGCCAAAGCTATCGAGTTTTACAAGAACGCTTTCGGAGCGAAGGAGACATTCCGCTTTGAAAGCGAATTGGGTTTCGGCCACGCGGAGATGATGATCGGAGACTCGGTCATCATGTTCGCTGAAGAATGGCCGGAAGGCGACCGCTACAGCGCGGAGACGTGGGGGCACTCCCCCGTCAGCATGGTGATCAATGTGCCTGACGTGGATGCTTTCGTCGAGCACGCGGTCGCGGCCGGCGCCAAGCTGGTGCGTCCGGTCGCCGACCAGTTCTACGGATACCGCGAGGGGACTCTACTCGATCCGTTCGGATACACGTGGGGGGTACGCACCGTAAAGGAAGAAATGCCGGTCGAGGAAATGCACCGCCGGTTCCGGGCCATGATGAAGGAGCCGGAGAAGAAGACGCCGGCGGTCGACCCGATTCCCAAAGGCTACCGCACGGTGACCCCATACATGATCGCAAAGGACGGCCCGGCACTGCTGGAGTTTGCCAAACAGGCGTTCGGCGCCGAAGAGACCTTCCGCGCCGTTGGATCAGCGGGCGGACTCCACGCCGAGGTACGCATTGGCGATTCTATGCTCATGATGGGCGGCGGCTTGCCCCACCTTGAGTTTCACGGGACTCCGAACACTCATGCGATCCACCTCTACGTCGCGGATTGCGATGCGGTCTACAAGCAGGCCCTGCAGGCGGGAGCGACCCCGATAGACGAGCCCAAAGACCAGGAATACGGTGAGCGCTCAGCCAGCGTGATGGATCCCGCAGGAAATTTCTGGTATATCGCTACTCACACAGGCAAGACCTACACTCCTGAAGGTCTGAATACCGTTAATGCGTATCTGCATCCGCTGCGGGCGGAGCCTGTCATTAACTTCTTGAAGCGGGCCTTCGGGGCGCAGGAGCTTGCCAAGTACGCATCGCCCGACGGTGTGATTCATCATGCCGAGATACGGGTCGGTGATTCGGTGGTGGAGATGGGCGAGGCCCACGGGAAGTACCAGCCCATGCCGACGATGTTCTATCTGTACGTTCCGGATTGCGACACCGTATACCGTCGTGCCCTCGCAGCGGGGGCGACGTCGATTGCCGAGCCCACAGACCACCCCTACGGCGACCGCAGCGGAGGCGTGGCTGACCCCTTTGGCAACAAGTGGTACATTGCCACGCACATCAAAGATGTAAGCATGTAATGGAACACGTGGGGACAGCCGCCCTCGGCTGTCCGGCGGAGCAACGCTCCGTTGTTTTTCCAAAGACGGTCGAGCTGGGCTCGACCGGACAGCCGGGGCGGCTGTCCCCACGTGGCTGCTGATGGCTCCGTGCACGAGCGGGTGGCTCGCGCCTACACTACTTCGGCAGCCTCGCGTACTCTGCCTTGGCTTCTTTCAGGATGGGAACATCCGGGTCAGCATCTTTCCACAGCGCGAAGAAATCCTGATAGGCGGTGCGGGCGCCGGCATTGTCGCCGGAGAGGGCGCGGGCGCGCCCTAGCTGGAGATGAGCCAGAGAGCAAGTCGGCAGGGTCCCGCAGACTCCGCGATGATTCAAAATGTTCTGAAATTGTTCCGCAGCTTCTTTTCCTTGACGTAGGTGGAGATAGGCCTGGCCGCGAACATAACTGGGCATAATTCGCGCCGGCCAGCCAAACTCGAAGGGAGCCGCTGCCTGGAGCAACTCGATCGCCTTACTGGCATTACCCCGGATGATCTCGACCTGACCCCGGATCGACGGCACCCAAACATTGTTGACCAGCGTGTCAATGGGAAAGCGCTTGCTCAGTTCGTCGGCGATCGCAGCCGCTTGGGTGACGTCACCCGCCGTGGCCAACGCGAAGCCTGCGAAAGCCAGCTCGAGCCGATTGCGATCCATTGCCAGCGCAGCTCTCACACCCTCACGGGCCTGGGTAGCATTGCCGACTTCGGCTTCGGTCCGCGCCTGGCGGCTCATAATCCCGGTTACGTTTTCCGTGAGTTTGGCCCGCTGAGCGCCTTCAGCTGCCTGGCGGTTCAACTCCCGCGCCTGCTGTAGCCTCCCGGAGGATGCCGTCGCTTCAGCAACTGCTTCTAACAGGACGAATTCATCCGGCTTACCTTTAGCCCAATCCGCCTCGTGCTGCATCGCTGTCTTGTCGCCTTCGAGAAAAGCCAGCAGGTACAAGTCGGCGTGGTCGTTCGTTCCGTCCAGCTTCAGTTCTACTTCCTTTTGCCGGACGGCCTTCGCCTCGGCGAATCGATTTAGCCCGATGTAGGCGCCACCCAGGACACCGTAGCTAAACGTGCTGTTTGGATCCAAACGCATAGTTTCCTGGGCATACTCCAGAGCCTGGTCGAACTTGCCCAGCCAGGAGTGGTCAACCGCAAGATTGTTGGTGGGAATGGAGTCCCGTGGATAGGTCCGTTTCCACAGCTGATAGGTTTCGGTCGCCTTTTCGATTTCTCCTGTGACTATTTCGTAGTAATGAGAGGAAATGTAACGCCTTTCCAGTTCGCTGGCCCGCTCCCGCCGCTCAAATGCCTGCTTCATATTTTCAATCGCGAGAGCGCTCTGCCCGGTGTTGGCATCGGACTGCGCCAGGCGGGCATAGGCAACGGCGAAATTGGGGTCCAGTTCGAGGGCATGCTTGTAAAGCGGAATCGCGGTGTACTCGGAGCCTTTGTTTCGCTCCGCCTCGCCCAGACTGAAGGCCTTGAGCGCCTCAAGCGATGAAGTGGTGGCCTCCTCCACCGGCGCGTCGAATTTCTGCACCGAAGCCAGCGACTCTCCCAGCTTGCCACGTAAATTCGAGGCCGCCTTGCCCACGGCTCCCAGCACCTGCTCTTTCTTGTCCGCCTGGACCTGTTCCCGAGCCAGGCTGTCGCCGGTCAGGCAGTTCACCGCGTTCACGTCAACAACATACTGAGTCCCGATGCTGCTGATGGCCCCGTTCAGCACCGCCTTGATCCCTTCTCTCTGGCAGACATCGCGCGCCAGGTCGGGGGTTAACCGTTCGTCCGCTGAACGCCCCATGAAGCGCAATGTGTCCCGCACCCGCTCCTGCGGGAATACATTCAGGAAGGGCGACTGTTCGAGTTGCACCGCCAGAGCCTGTTTTAACGTGCCATCAAAAACCGCATCGCCCGTGGTGTTGACGAAATCGGTCAAGAGGATGGAGTCCTTTTCAGTCAGGGACCGCGAGCTCTTCCGGTAGAAAAAGCCCGCTAACGCTGCGGCCACGATGACCACAGCCACAGCCGCCAGATACCAACGCTTTCTGCCGGCCGGCGCCGCAACCGCGGGCGACGAGGCCGGAGCGGAGATTGCCGCGGCCGGCTGCGCTACCGGGGCCGGGGGTGCCACTGCCGATGCCCCGGTCGAGACCGGTGCGATCACCGGTTCGGCAGCTCTCACCGACGAACTCTTACCCGAGTCAATCTCCCGCTTCAGCCGCTTCAGGTCACCTCGCATCTCTGACGCCACCTGGTAGCGCAGATCGCGGTCCTTTTCCAGAGCCTTGTTGATGATGCGTTCGAGTTCCGCCGGCAAATTGGGATTCAGCCGCACCGGCGCCGTGGGCGCGCGGTTCAGGATGGCGTCAAAAATTACGGCGGAAGTATTGCCAGTGAAGGGCTGTCGCCCGGTCGCCATTTCATACATGACGGCGCCGAAGGAAAACAAATCGGTGCGGGTATCGAGTTCCTCGCCCCGCGCCTGCTCCGGAGACATGTATGCGACGGTGCCCACCGTGCTGCCCGGACTGGTGAGGTTCGCCGCGTCCACCGCCGCCGTCGCGAAGGATGCGCCGACCGGTTCCAGTTCCGGCATCGGCCGTCCCGCCACCTTGGCGAGGCCGAAATCCAGAATCTTGGCTTGTCCCCGCTTGGTAAGAAACAGGTTCGCCGGTTTCAGATCGCGGTGGACGATGCCGGCCGTGTGGGCCACGTCAAGCGCGTCGGCGATCTGCGCGCCGAAGTCCACCAACTGGTCCACGGAAATAGGCTTGCCCTCGATGCGGTACTTCAGCGTCGTGCCATCCAGATACTCCATCACGATGTACTGGCGGTTCTCGACGTCGCCGATATCGTAGATGGTGCAGATGTTGGGATGATTGAGCGCGGACGCAGCCCGAGCCTCGCGCCGGAACCGCTCCAGCGCCTGCGGGTCCTGCGCCAGATCGTCGGGCAGAAACTTCAAAGCCACGCGCCGGCCCAGCCGCAGGTCTTCTGCCTCGTACACCACTCCCATGCCACCTCCGCCCAGCTTCTGCAGAATGCGGTAGTGTGAGATGGTTTGCCCGATCATAGGAGAGCCGCCATGTTAGGCTGCAAGCCTTTGGCAAGTCAATTTAACCAATCCCGGTTTTAACTAATCCCGGTTGTGTGGCGCGGGCGCCCTCGCCCGCGAAAGTTAAGGTTAAACGCAAAATCAACGGCAAAGTCAAAGTCAAGATCAAAGGCGGTGGACAAGAGTGTCCGCCCCACACACTTATCGCGTGCTACTCTCGTGCTCCTGGAGAAAAAGACTGAGTGGCGTCCGCCGAACAACTCGTGCCCGTCGGTTTCAGCCTGGTGGCGGCGCTGTGCTGGGGGAGTAGTGATTTCAGCGGCGGATACGCCTCGAAACGCTCTGACGCCTTCCTGGTAACAATGGCGGCGCATGGCTCTGGCTTCGCGCTCATGCTGGCTCTGGCCCTGCTCACCCATGCATCCTTGCCTTCGCTTTCAAGCCGGATCTGGGCGATGGTCGCAGGCTTACTCGGCGGCTCGGCGTTGGCTATTTTTTACCGCACGCTGGCCCGTGGTGATATGGGCATCACCGCTCCGGTGGCGGCGGTTCTTGGCGCGGCTGTCCCCGCTGCCTTTGCCATGATCACGCAGGGCGTGCCGGGACGCGCAGCCGTCGCCGGCTTTGTGCTAGCCGGTCTCGGCATCTGGTTAATCTCCCGTCCCGACGGGGTCGCCAGCAATTATGCGGGAATCTTCATGGCCGCCCTGGCCGGGATCGGTTTTGCCGGATTTTTTATCTGCATCGATCGCGCCGGCGACAGTTCCGCTCTGTGGTCCGCGGCGCATTCGCGTTTCGCATCCCTGGTGATCGTGGCGGGAATGGTTCTATATCGCCGCGGCCAAGGCCAATTTCAGCGCCGCGACGCCACGCTTGCAATCTTTGCGGGAATTCTGGACGTTACCGGCACCGCACTCTTCATCCGTGCCGAGCAAACCGGGCGGTTGGACTCAGCCGTGGTGTTGAGTTCACTCTATCCGGTCATTACCGTTCTGCTGGCGCGTATGGTCCTGCGCGAACAGTTCACCCGGTGGAAGACGGTTGGCATCTTTGCCGCGCTGCTGGCCGTGCCCCTGATTGCGCTACAGTAGCCAAACCGGAAACGCCCCGACGAGCACGCTGTTATAATCAGGAATTGTCCTCATGCCTACGAAGCGCCTGATTCGATCCACTACAGTTCTTTGCGTCCGCCGCGGCGGCGCAGTCGTCATGGCCGGAGACGGTCAGGTCACTCTCGGCGAAGGCGTCATCAAGCACAGCGCCAAAAAAATCCGCCGGCTCTACCAGGACAAAATTCTCGCTGGATTTGCCGGCTCCACAGCCGATGCCTTCACGCTTTTCAGCCGTTTTGAATCAAAGCTGGAGCAGTATCACGGCAACCTCGGCCGGGGAGCAGTCGAGCTGGCCAAAGACTGGCGCACGGACAAATTTCTGCGTCATCTGGAAGCCCTGCTGCTGGTCTCCGACAGGGAACAGACATTCCTGCTTAGCGGCCAGGGCGACGTCATCGAGCCAGACGGCGGCATCGCCGCCATCGGCAGCGGTGGCCCGTATGCCCAGGCAGCAGCCCAGGCGCTGGCCGAACACACCCAGCTGTCAGCGCGTCTAATCGCTGAAGAAGCCATGAAGATCGCGGGCAAAATGTGCATCTATACTAACGACAAGGTGACGATTGAGGAACTCTGAACGCGGACGTCAGACCTCGGACGTCAGCGAATTCTTGCCGAGGTCTGACGTCTGAGGTCTGAAGTCCGATTTTATGGCTATCTACTTACCTGCCGCCGCTGAAGAAGAACAAATCGCCCTGGACGAGCTCACTCCGCGTGAAATTGTCGCGGAACTCGACAAGCATGTCGTCGGCCAGAAAGACGCCAAGCGCGCCGTCGCCATTGCCCTGCGCAATCGCATGCGTCGCCAGAAGCTCGCACCCGACCTGGCCGAAGAGGTCATCCCCAAAAACATCATCATGATTGGCCCCACCGGCGTCGGTAAAACCGAGATCGCCCGCCGTCTGGCCAAACTCGCCAACTCGCCCTTTCTTAAGGTTGAAGCTTCCAAGTTCACCGAAGTCGGCTACGTAGGACGCGATGTCGAGTCCATGATTCGCGACTTGGTGGAGATTGCCATCGAAATGGTGCGCGAGGAAAAGCTGGAAGATGTTTCCGACAAAGCCGAGCTTAACGCCGAGGAGCGCCTCTTGGACATTCTCCTCCCGCCTGCCACTCCCAGACCAGCCGATGGTTCTACGGGCGGTTTGGTGCTCGAAGGTACAACCTCTTCCGGAGGAGAGTCGCAGGGCCGTACCCGCGAGAAACTTCGCCAGCAGCTGCGCGAAGGCAAGCTCGATGATCGCACTGTGGAAATCGACGTCCGCGAACGCAATTTTCCGTCTTTCGAGATCATCTCCAATCAGGGCGTCGAGGAGATGGACGTCAACATCAAGGACATGCTGCCCAACATCTTCGGCCAGCGCACCAAGAAGCGGAAGATGAAGGTCAACGAAGCCTTTGAGTACCTGATCCAGGAAGAAGAGCAGCGGTTAATCGACATGGACCAGGTCACTCGGATGGCCATCGATCGCGTGCAAGACGCCGGCATCATCTTCCTCGACGAAATCGACAAGATCGCCGGACGCGAAAGCGGCCACGGCCCTGACGTTTCCCGCGAAGGCGTGCAGCGCGACATCCTGCCCATCGTCGAAGGCACTACGGTGAATACGCGTTATGGGATGGTACGCACCGACCACATCCTGTTCATCGCCGCGGGCGCCCTCCACGTTTCGAAGCCCAGCGATCTGATCCCCGAATTGCAGGGCCGATTTCCTATCCGCGTCGAACTGCAATCGCTCACCATGGAAGACTTCATCCGTATTTTGACCGAACCCAAGTCCTCCCTGGTGAAGCAGTACGTGGCGCTGATGGAAACCGAAGGTGTGAAGCTGGAATTCACCCGCGAGGCTCAGGAAGAAATCGCGCGCTTCGCCTTCCGCGTAAACGAAGGCACGGAAAACATCGGCGCGCGCCGCCTGCACACCATCATGGAACGCGTGCTCGATGAAATCAGCTTCGATGCGCCCGACAAGAAGGGCGAGCACGTAAAGGTCGACGCCGACTACGTGCGCAAGATGCTGGCCGACATCGTGAAAGATCAGGATTTGTCGAGGTACATCCTCTAATTAGGCGAAAAATGGAGGACGGGCGTCCTCGCCCGTCAGTCTCCGAACTCCGCGCTCCGTTCCACAGGCGAGTCGATTTCTCCTGTATCCCTCCACAACCATCGATACTCGAGCGGATTCGCTGCCAGTCCCGCTCCGACCGGATTCCCAAGTATGTATTCAACTTTATCGCGAATGCTTTCTTCCCGGCGAAGCGCCCGGTCAAACGATTCTTCCTCCCAGACTTTCCCTCTCCTGCCGAGGGCCTTGTTGATCCTGTGCGCCGATGCACCCTTTATCGCTTGCATAATCTCAGCCCTACTGACCGGCCCGTTGGCATCGCATTTCGGCTCCAGCACCATGTGTACGTGATCAAGCATCACAACCAGTGCGTACAAGCGAAATTTGTTGTGGTCCCCCGCAAGACATACGTCAATCACGATTGGGCGCACCGACTCCGGAAGGATCCAGCGACGGTGCGTGGAGAACGTTATAAAGAACGCTTTGAAGTCAGGCTGATAGTGGGGCAGCTTGCGACGGTATTCATACTTCCTCTGCATGTTGGAATCAATACCACGACGGACCAGAGCGAGCTACTGTACTTTGTGGGTGTTTGTGAGAAGTTTCCCAAATCGGTTCAGAATGGCGTTCCTTGTAACCAGGGAGTTCCATCCGTGGCTTGGCTTGCATAACGTTGCTGGGCTGCTTAGACTCAGGTTTCGTTCCTGACGGGCGAGGACGCCCGTCCTCCACACAAACAACCATGAAATCTATCGACCGCGCCCGGCTCAAATCCCTCATGCAGCGCGAGCAACAGCGCTTCGTCAGCGAGCGCCCCAAATCAAAAGCTTTGTTCGAACGCGCCGGCAAATCCCTGCTGGGCGGCGTGCCCATGAACTGGATGATCAAGTGGGCGGGCGCTTTCCCGCCTTTCGTGCGCGAAGCCCAGGGTGCGCAGTTCTACGACGTGGACGGCTTTCGTTACATCGACTTCTGCCTGGGCGATACCGGCGCCATGACCGGTCATTCTCCTTTGGCCACCGTGAAGGCGGTTGAGGAGCAGTGCAAGCGCGGCATCACGTTGATGCTGCCCTCCGAAGACGCTGTTTTTGTGGCGGAAGAATTACAGCAGCGATTCGGTTTGCATTTCTGGCAATTCGCGCTCACTGCCACCGACGCCAATCGCTTTGCCATACGGCTGGCGCGGCAGATCACGCAGCGTCCCAAGATTCTGGTTTTCAACTGGTGCTATCACGGCACGGTGGACGAAAGTTTCATCACTCTGAATCATGGCGTTGCCCAGGCGCGCCGCGGCAACATCGGTCCGCCCGTCGATCCAACCGTCACCACCAGGGTTGTCGAGTTCAATGACGTCGCGGCACTTGAGCATGCTCTAGCCTTCGGTGATGTGGCCTGCGTACTGGCCGAACCGGTCATGACCAACGTTGGCATCGTGCATCCTGAACCTGGCTACCATCAAGCTCTGCGGGAGCTGACCGAGAAGTACGGCACGCTGCTCATCATCGACGAGACCCACACCATTTGCGCCGGGCCCGGCGGATACACGCGGGCAGAGAATCTCGATCCCGATTTTTTCATTTTTGGCAAGGCTATTGCCGGCGGTGTTCCGGGCGCAGCCTACGGCTTCACAGAAGCGGTGGCCTACTCCATTGCGCAAGGCCAGAGCCTGGAAGACTGCGATACCGGTGGCATCGGCGGAACCCTCGCGGGTAACGCGCTTTCTCTTGCCGCCATGCGGGCCACGTTAACCCTGGTGCTCACCAAGGATGCTTTTGCGAGAATGATTCCTGCCGCGGAACGCTGGACTGCCGGGGTCGAAAATGCGATCGCCGAATTCGGCGTGCCCTGGCATGTCACCCGGCTGGGATGCCGCGCAGAATATCAATTCTCCCCCGCGCCGCCAAAGAACGGCGCTGAGGCCCACGACGCCATGGATTTCGAGCTGGAGCGCTTCATGCATCTGTACGCCATGAATCGTGGCATCCTGCTAACTCCGTTTCACAACATGGCGCTGATGTCACCGCAGACCGATTCGTCCGATGTTGACCAGCACAGCCGTGTCTTCCGCGACGCGTTAAAGGAATTGGTGGGATAGCCCGTTCTGTTACCCTTCTAGTTTCTGCCCGGAAGCTAAATCCGGAAACCAGAAAATGAAGCGATCCGACTGGAACCTCCTGGCATGCGTGATGGGCTGCGCCGTGCTGGCCGCCTGCGGCACTCCAGGCGCGCCCATGCCGCCCGAGCTGGAATTGGCCCGGCCGGTCACCGATTTGCGCGCAGCTCGCAAAGGAGACAGGGTCTATCTCGCATGGACGGTGCCCGCCCAAACCACCGATCACCAGACCGTGCGTCATCCCGGTCCGACACGGGTCTGCCGCAGCCTCAACCTGGAAATCAGCGATTGCAAGACGCCGGCAGCGGAAATCCCTGCGGCCCAGTTTCCGGTGCCTCCATTCGAGTCAAAGAAGGGCGCCCCCGCCCCAAAAATTCAGGCCAGCTATACCGACACTCTGCCCCCGGAATTGCAAGCTCAAGATCCCACGGCAGAGTTCACCTACGCGGTTTCGGTGCTGAACCAGAGCGCGAGAAGTGCCGGACTCTCCAACCTGGTGCGGGTTCCGTCCGCCCCGGCGTTGTCGCCGCCGGAGCATTTCCGCGCGGAAGTCAGAAGCGACGGTGTGTGGCTTTCCTGGGATTGTCCTCCTGCCGTGAGCACGGCCGATCCGCGCATCGAATACAGATTGCGCATCTATCGCCGCGAGCCAGGAAAGCAGTCGGCTGCCAAGGTCAGCGAGGTGAACCTGGCAGACTGTTCGCAACCTCAATTTGTCGACCAGACTTTCGAGTGGGAAAGACACTACGACTACTTCGCCGCCATAGTCACGCTTGTTTCCAATCCCGGCAAGCGGGAGGTTGAGGTTGAAGGCGACGATACTCCGATCATCCACCTATTTGCCCACGATATCTTCCCACCGGCGGTGCCAACCGGTGTGCAGGCGGTTTTCTCCGGCGTAGGTCAGGCACCCTTCGTGGACCTGGTCTGGTCTCCTGATTCGGAAGCCGATCTGGCCGGATACAACGTCTTCCGCCACGAAGAGGGCTCCGCGGCTTTGAAACTGAACTCGGAATTGGTGAAAACTCCCGCCTACCGCGACAGCAATGTGCAGTCAGGTAAGAAATATTTCTACTCGGTCTCCGCCGTGGATGAACGCAACAACGAGAGTGCCAGGTCGGATGAGGCCAGCGAGCAGGTACCGTAGAAGCATTCAGTATTCACCCGACACGCGACGAATAAGTTTTGCGGCAAAGATTGGCATTGGACGGCGGACGGCTGAGTGCTGAATGCTTGTTTCCCGAGGGCCCGATGAAATATTGCCGTTTCCAACTGAATGACCAGGCTCACTACGGCCTGGTAGAGTCGGTCGCGGGCGTAGAACTGATCACCCGTCTGCTGCTTGGTCCGCCGGAGAATGGCGGCGCAGGTCTGGAAGACCTGCCCACCAAGCGCATGGATCATCTCGCGCTGTCGGAGGCCGTGCTGCTCGCTCCAGTCCGCCCCTCAAAAATCGTCTGCGTCGGACGCAACTACCGTGAGCACGCCGCCGAATTGGGAAACGAAGTTCCCGCCGAGCCGCTGATCTTCTTCAAACCGCCTTCTTCCTTGTTGGCGCCCGGCGGCGAAGTCCGCCGGCCCGCGATATCCGGGCGTGTGGACTACGAAGGCGAACTCGGAGTGGTAATTGCAAAAACCTGCGACCAGGTTGGCCCGGACGAGAATGTTCGTCCCTAGGTCCTCGGCTACACCTGCGTGAACGACGTAACCGCGCGTGATTTGCAAAGTAAGGATGGACAGTGGACTCGCGCCAAAGGCTTCGATACGTTCTGCCCGGTGGGCCCGCTCGTGACCGACGAAATTGATCCATGGGCGGGGGTTGGCGTCGAAACCAGAGTCAATGGAACGGTTCGCCAGCAAGGCAACACGCGCGATTTCATTTTCCCTCTCGATGTCGTCATTCGCTATATCTCACAGGTTATGACGCTGGTGCCGGGAGACTTGATTCCTACAGGGACGCCCAAAGGCGTCGGCCCGATGCTCGCCGGAGAGACCATGGAAGTGATTGTCGAAGGAGTAGGAACCCTGAGAAATCCTGTGTCTTAAATGTGGGCGCGAGCGTCCCGCTCGTGCGTCCCCGGTTCCTGCATTCGAGGTTATCGTGGCCCGAGCCGGAGGCTTGCGCCTACATCGAGACTTCCGCGATTCCGCCTCAGGCCTTATTCTGTTAATGGAAGCGCCGTGCGCCACGACCGCTTCAAATCGCGCAATCATGAATCCACTTCGTCTTTATGCTGTCATTCTAGCGGTTGCCGCCGTCTTAGCCGCCGTCTACTTCCTGCTGCGCCGTCAGCCCAAGACCGCTGACGACCTGGAGCGGGAGCGGCGGGAATGGCTTGACCGCATCGGCCGCATCACCGACGGCACAGTCATTGATGTGCAGGAAATGCCCGCTGTCGCCGACCGCACTGCGACTTTCCTGATCTACCAGTACGATGTCGCCGGCGTGTCTTACGAAGCCTCGCAGGACGTGACCTATCTCCGGCAGCTAATCAATCTTCATTCCTGCCGTCTCGGCCTCCCCACCTCAGTACGCTTTGATCCGCAGAATCCGGGGAACTCCATTGTGCTTTCCGAGCGCTGGATGGGACTGAGACAGTAGGGCAGTCGTCAGTCGTTGGCAGTCTGCCTATGGTTTTGACTTCGGGGTGCGGGGACACTAATATCAGCGCTCGGGAGCCCGCCTAACTTGATCGGCCGCACTGTCTCTCACTACCGCGTTCTGGAACAGCTCGGCGGCGGAGGCATGGGTGTTGTCTATAAGGCCCAGGACACCAAGCTGGGCCGTTTTGTGGCTCTGAAGTTCCTCCCCGAAGGCTTTGCCCGCGATCCGCAAGCCGTAGAGCGGTTTCAGCGCGAGGCCCGGGCGGCCTCCGCACTGAACCACCCCCACATCTGCACCATCTACGAGATTGATACCTACGACGGCGTTCCTTTCATCGCGATGGAACTGCTGGAAGGACAAACGCTCAAGCACCGGATTGAGGGGCGTCCCTTCAAGGTCGATCAGCTGTTGGACATCGCAATCCAGATCTCGGACGGCCTGGACGCGGCCCATTCCAGCGGGATCGTGCATCGCGATATCAAGCCGGCGAATATTTTCATCACGCAGCGCGGGCAGGCCAAGATCCTCGATTTTGGCCTGGCGAAACTTACGCCACAAATTCGTCATCCCGACGAGGCCACCGCGGCTACGGCAGTGGGTTCAGATTATCAACTTACGAACCCCGGCACCGCCATGGGAACTGTGGCTTACATGTCGCCCGAACAGGCGCGCGGCGAGACCTTGGATCACCGTACCGACCTGTTCTCGTTTGGCGTGGTGCTCTACGAGATGGCGACCGGCCGGCAGCCTTTTTCGGGGACCACGTCGGCGGTAATTTTTGAAGCCATCCTGAATAAAGTCCCGCCGTCGCCCGTGCAACTGAACCCCGGATTGCCGGCACAACTGGAGCCTCTACTCAACAAGACTCTGGAGAAGGACCGCGAACTGCGGTGCCAGACCGCGGCCGAGCTACGAGCCGATCTCAAGCGGCTGAAGCGCGACACGGATTCAGCCCGCGCCGGCGTCAGTGCCGCCTCCCAACCTTCCGTCGTAGCCGGACGTCTCGACGCCGCACCCCAGGCGCGACGTGGGACTAAATTCGCAGCGGCCCTGTTTGGCCTCGGGGTCCTGCTGGGAGCGGGAGCCGGACTGCTCGCCGGAAAACCGTTCTGGCGGGCTGCGCTGCCAAACCCGCGATATCACGAGATAACGTTCCGCCGCGGCGACATCCGCTCGGCGCGATTTGCCTCGGACGGGCAGACCATCCTGTACAGTGCCGCCTGGCAAGGCAATCCGGTCGAAATCTTCAGCGCGCGCCCCGGCGCCGCCGAATCGCGCTCTCTTGGACTGGAGCACACCCAACTGCTGGCGGTCTCACCCACGGGCGAAATGGCCGTCGCCCTCAACAGCCACCGCACCGGCACCTGGATCAACGAGGGCACGCTGGCCAGCGCGCCACTCGCCGGAGGGGCGCCCCGCGAAGTACTTGAGAACGTGCAGTGGGCGGATTGGTCGCCGGACGGAAGCAATCTGGCCGTCGTGCGCGACGTGGGTGGCCGCAACCGGCTGGAATATCCCGTGGGCAAAGTGCTCTACGAAACCGGAGGTTGGATCAGCCACCCGCGCATTTCGCCCAAGGGCGACATGGTGGCTTTTCTCGACCACCCGCTGCAGGGAGACGACACCGGCTCGGTCGCGATCGTTGACCTCTCGGCTAACAAGAAGAAAATTTCCGCAGATTGGTACAGCATTCAAGGTTTGGCTTGGTCTGCGGATGGGCGTGAGGTTTGGTTCACCGCTACGGAAACCGGCCTGGATCGCGATTTGTCGGCGGTGAATCTGGCTGGACAGAAACGACTGGTGGCTCGCATGCCGGGCACGCTCATGCTTTTTGACATCTTCCACGATGGGCGCATTCTGATGGGCCGGGCAAGCTGGCGCCGGGAACTGATGGGTACATCGCCCGACGGTGGCAAGGACCACGATCTCTCCTGGCTTGATTATTCCTATCCGGCGGATCTCTCCGCCGATGGCAAGACAGTTCTGTTTGACGAGGAAGGCGTGGGCGGCGGAGCTCGCTACGGCAAGACGCAAGCGCTGACCTATGCTGTCTACGTTCGCAACACGGACGGCTCCGCCGCCGTGCGTCTGGGTGAGGGAACAGCGGGGGCGTTGTCGCCGGACCAGAAATGGGTAATCTCGCAACTTCCAGGTTCGCCGGCACAATTCCGTCTGCTGCCTACGAAAGCAGGGGAACCCAAGCCATTAACCAATGATTCCATCAACCACAACAGTGCCCGCTGGTTGCCGGATGGCAAGAAATTTGTGTTTTCAGGAAATGAGCCGGGTCGCGGCGTGCGCCTGTATGTGCAGGATGTCGCCGGAGGGCAACCGCTGCCCATTGCGCCCGAAGGAGTGAATGGAACTGCCTTCGCAGTTTCCCTCGACGGCCAGATGGTCGCGGCAATCGGACCTGATTCGAAAGGATATCGCTACCCGACTTCAGGACATGGTGAGCCTCGCGTGATTCCGGGACTCGAGCGCGACGATCTGCCGACCAACTGGAGTCAAGACGGCCATGGCCTGTTCGTTTACCAAACAGGCGAGGTTCCCGCCAGAGTCTATCGCGTGGATTTGGCGAGCGGAAAAAGAACTCTCTGGAAGCAGCTTGCGCCGGGAGATACGGCCGGCGTTGCGACCATCGGTCCGATTCTGGTCACCCCCGACGGAAAGACGTTCGTATACGGCTTCCACCGAACTCTGGCTGACCTGTATCTGGTCGAAGGTCTCAACTGATGCCAATCCGCTGACACTCGCTGCCTGCATTTGTACGAATGAAAAGCCCGGCAACGGCCGGGCTATTCTTTAACAATTTACCGGGCGGTAACGCTGGCCAAACCACTGCGCATCACGTTAGGGAGCGATTCGGTCGGCCAGGGTGTCGTTGTGATAGGTAGAGTGCTCGCGCAGCCCGAGCCACCCGCCGCCAGGCTTGAACGTGTCCGCGACGCTGGTCTTTTCGCCGCTGGCAAAGTCCTGCCAGGAGTTGTAGCGCACGACTGTGAGGAACTGCCAGGGTCCACCTTCCAGATGTTGCATCAGAACGTTGCCTGATGCTGTGTCCCCGGCCGCGATTTGGCTGAGTGATTTTTCCAGCTGCTCGCGGTGCCCGGGGGCGGCGCGATAGACGGAGACCGAATAGACAGAGCCCGCAGTTGCGGCGTCGTCGAGGCCCAGGGCTTTGCTGAACTCAGCCCAAGACGGGCCGTTGACAAACGTATCTGTGTGCCACGCGTACAGATCACGCACGGCGGCAGACACTGCCGTGCCGGCAGCTTCCACGGTGGCCTTGGTTCCCAGATGGTGGATGACCGCGTAGTCCCAGTCTTCTCCATCCTGGTGGCGCAGAACGATGCGATGCGAGGACATGGGCACATTGGGATCGGCTGTCTTCAGATAATCGGCCAGCTCGACGGCCTTGCCGAGAGCGCATTTGGCGAAGTGAACATGGTAGACGTCGGTGCGCGCAGCGGGCGCGCTCTGCGCCGTAGAAATGGAAACGAATACGAGTAAAGCGAGCAGCAGCGTGCATATGCTTTTCAAGGTTTCCTCCAGGTTTTTTTCGGATTCGGGAATCGCTAAGGCCCAGTGATGAGTCGATTGATGGGCTTGGCAAGACGGGCGGATTATAACAGTCATAGAACGTCTTGGCGGAACGTTTGCGGGCGCGGCACAGATTTTCAGCCTGAGTGATCGTTCTGCCCCCGGTCGGGCTTGGTCTTCCGAGGTGTTCTTACTGGTCTTCGGTGACGTTCTCAAGGGGGTTGGGGATTGCTAGTGTTCAGGCCAGCCGGGAAAAGAAAGGCCGGCCTGACTCCAATATGGCAAATACCTCGAAATCCTCGTCCAGGCTGAAGATTCTTTATGGTGAGGGCGACTCTGAAGTCCTTGCCGCACAAGCCGTTACCATAAAACAAGCGGGATACGACGTGACCCCGGCGGAAGGCCGCCAGCAGGTGCAGGATGCCCTGCGGCGGGAGAGCTTTGACCTGGTGATCCTGGGCCCCACGCTGACCAAGAACGACCGCCACCATCTGCCGTACATGGTCAAGAAGTCGAACCAGGAGACCCAGGTGCTGGTGACGCACACAGACGGCGAAGGGCATCATGCGGTAGACGCAACCCTGGAAACCGGGCGCAGCATGAATGCACTGCTGGAGAAGATCGCTTCCCTGCACCCGCAGCAGGCGGCGGGCAAGGCAGCCGGTAAATAGCGGATCGATCACCTGCAGTTGCACGGCGGCCAAACCAGGGCCGCCTTTTTTTCCGAGCCCGCGGACAGGGTACACTTGTTAGCACGAACTCGAACAATAAACAGGTGGGACGAAGAGCCAGATTGAGTGGTCACAGGCTTCCGAACTTGTGATTCTTTTCGTCAAAGTGGGACTTCTCGACGCATTCCTTTGCATTGGCCATGTAGGGACGGGCCTAGCCCCGTCCAGGCTCCGCAAAGCTCGCTCGGCAGTCGCAGCATCTCGAACGGAAAGAACCAGATACGTCATAGTGGACCACGGGTGCTGTGCTGAATGTCTCGCAATACCCTGCACGTGATAAACTGCCGCCTTTCAAACAGGAAAAGTGGAATTGCACCGTTAACATACCGGCCATGACCCAATTCTGGACCGACCGGCTATGAACACTGCCTGCCAAAGCGACAAAATGCACGGAAAAAGGATCTACGTATGCCAGAGTGGGCTGCCGCTCTCGTTTCATCTGGAGTGGCCATTTCACAAGTCCACCTCGGGAGCTGATTTTTGGGTCCTGCATGCCGATGTCGGCTTGGAGAATTCGCAAGGGTTGCACGCGCCGGTATCGGTGAACTTGTCCGCGACCGTCTACGAGGTAATGGCGTCGCTCGAGCCGAAAGATATCGAGGCACCCGTAATTAACGCTCTGCGCAAGGAAGTCGATCGCAAACAAATTGAATTCCTCAAATCAGGGAAAAGAGTGCCAGTGCAATTTTCCAGCCGCTTTTACGACTTCAAGCGCAGCAAGTGGGTGTTTGGAAAGGCGACGGACGAAGCGATTGCCCTGCTGATCGCGCGGAAAGTCTATTGGCAAACCAAGGTGGCCGGGGGCCCGGTCTGGGTCGGCGATCCGACCGAAGCGCTTTTCTTTGAGACCTCCGAGGCGCACGTGCTGGAGGTGGCGCGGAGACTGCGAGACCAGGAATTAATGACCCTGGAGGGAGAGTGGGCCTCCGCCAATGCGTCCCTGATGGCTCAGGCGGAAAAATTCGAAGCTGACATGCGCGCCGCCGTGGCCGAATTGGAGCAGAAGCACGCCTTTGAAAGAGGGTAGAGAGATCTCGGATCTCGGACCTCGGACTGCAGACTTCGGACCTGCGACCCTCTGGTCCTAAATCTCAGTTGCAGATCTCCAGCTTGCGTTGTTCAAGCCGGGTGGAGCAGGCCTTCAGGCCTGCAAATTCAGCCTCACCGTCGAGGCTTTAGCCTCTGAGGTTCTTGATCCTGCTGCCACGACAGCCCTCGAGAACCGGGCAACTACTGCTGCTTGCTGACCGTCCCGCTGATCTGCACTCCGGAATCGTTCTGGACCACGTATGCGTCGCTGCCGGAAGCCAGATAAAACACGAGATTGTTAGAGAGAGAGGTGATCGAGCCAGTGGTTCGCCCGTTGCTGGAAACCTGGTAGCTTCCCGAGAGAACGATCGGGACGGTGATCACCCCATTGGCGTTGGTAAATTCATTCAGCACCAGTTTTCCGGAACCGTCCCACTGCAGCGTACCAATCCGGTCTTTCGCTCCTCCGGCATCGAATCCGTTCATGACCAGCGCGTACTGGCCGTTCATGGTGGCGTTGGAAAACGTCGCCGTCTGCTGCAGGTCGAGAGTGCCTTCCTGCATGGTGTTGGGATCATTGACCACGAAGAAACCACGTGAAGGGCTGATCATCCAGACAATCAGATCGCTATTCGCAGTGGTACTGAGGGTGACTGAGGTGCGACCGTTGGCCGCCGAAGTGTAGGTTCCCGTGAAGGTAGCATTGACGGCGGAGCTTCCATCCTGCACAGTGTCGCGCGCGCCGCCTGTGATCGTGCCACTAGCCGCCGTGAAGCGGCCGGCACTATTCACTGAACTCAGGAAATTGATGGTGTCGCCTTTGCTGCCGAAGGCGTAGCTGCCGGAAAGCGCGGGCGTGCCGCTCTGTTTCTCAGCCCGCCCTGATCCGATGATTCCCACATCGTCCGACAGAAAACGTATGTTATTCGCATCCACGATGTAGTAGAAAAAGCTGGAAGTGGCGGGCGAACTGTCATCCAGCGTTCCACTGCCGCGCCCGGTCAACGGGTCCGGTGGGTCGAAAGAACCTCCGGTGAACGTCAGGGAAGTCAGGGCTCCCCCGCGATTCACATCTTCGCCACCGCCACTGACCGTGCCACCCGACACGGTAAAAGCGCCCACACTGCCCTCAGATTGCACCGTGTTTATATCGTGCTCGCGGAAAACAAAGGTTCCGCTCGGAACGGCGGCAATGGCCGCGGCGTCCTGCCTCTCCGCCAGTCCGCCCGCGTTGAGAACCGAATCGCCTTCCACCAGATAGACTTTGGAAGCGCTGACCATGGTTACCGCCAGGTTGATCGTCCCCAAAGCATTGTTGAAGCTCAGGCTGCCGGTACCGTCTTTGCTGATGGCATAGGCTCCGGTGCTGGTGGTGGTAAGAACAGTAGACCCCTCGGAGAAATCGTCCGTGGCGCTGATAACGCCGCCGCTGCCATTGGCAGTAAACACTCCAGCCTCGCGATAAGGCACACCTGTGTTGCTGTTACGGAAGTCAAACCCCTCAATCTGATAGACGTACTGCCCGTTGAGGCTCGCATCGGAGAAATTTCCCTTCGGAATGAAGCCGGTCACGGTCCCATTGTTGGTTCCACAAGCTGCGCCGAAAAGAAGCAAGCCCAGGCCCAATAACAAATTTAGTTTTCTCATAACCAGCGGACAGCGAAAACTGCCTCACTCCTCTAAAGCGGCCAAATAGAGGTGTACTCTCACTTTGAACACAATCTGGCGGAGAAAGTTGTCCGCGCACGGCCGCCGTCGGACTTCAGCAAGCCAGAGAATGGCTGACGACCGACGACCGACGACTGATGACTGATTGCAGCTATCCTTCTGCAATCTCAGCCCTTCGCGCCGAAACGGAGGCCGTCTTTCCTGCGGTTCTGTGCAGCACCCCCACCAGCAGGCGATAGCCCAGCAGCAGGGAGAGGACGAAGGCATACCGGGCCGGCTTGCTGATGTCAGCCTTCACCAGCCACCAGTAATGAATTACCCCGGCGGTCGCACTGACATAAATCAGACGGTGCAGGGCTTGCCAGCGTTTACCTCCCAGCCGTCGAATCCAGCCCTGGGTTGAGGTCAGAGCCAGCGGAATCAGCAACACGAATCCCGTGAAACCGACAGTGATGAAGCGGCGCTTGCCCACGTCCGCCCACATCTCGTGCAGGACGAAGAACTTGTCCAGCCAGATATAGGTCAGAAAATGCAGCACTGCGTAGAAGAATGCGAAGAGTCCGAACATGCGGCGGTAGCGGATCAGCCAGAGCTGCCCGGTCAGCTTGCGCAACGGCGTGATGGAGAGCGTCACCAGCAGAAAGATCAGGATCCAGTCCCCGGTCGAGTGGGTGATCACCTCGATGGGATTGGCGCCAAGGCGGCCCATGTAGGCCTTCCAGCCCAGCCGCGCCAGCGGGCCCAGGCACGCCAGAAACACAACGGGTTTAAACCATCGAATCATGAGCTTTTCAATGTTGGCACGAACGTCCCGCTGGTGCAGGCGCCAGCACGAGCGGGGCGCTCGCGCCCCCATCAAACTTAAAAATTCTTCTTCAAATCCATTCCCGAATAAAGCGAGGCTACCTGATCATAGCCGTTGAATATCAACGTAGGCCGCTTCAGAAATTCGCCTAAACGACGTTCCTTGGCCTGGCTCCATCGGGGATGATCCACATTTGGGTTCACATTGGAGTAAAAGCCGTACTCATTGGGAGCGGATCGGTTCCAAGTGTTGATCGGCTGGCTGTCGGTAAAGTGAACCCGAACGATGGCCTTGATGCTCTTGAATCCGTACTTCCACGGTACGACCAGGCGCAGCGGCGCGCCGTCCTGGTTGGGCAGCACTTCTCCATACATGCCAAAGCAGAGCAGAGCCAGCGGGTGCATGGCCTCATCCATCCGCAAGCCTTCGACGTAAGGCCATTCCAGCACACTGCCGCGCTGCCCCGGCATCTGCCTGAGGTCCATCAACGTGGTGAACTCGACAAATTTCGCCTTGGGCAAGGGATCGGCGCGTTTGATCAACTCGCTGAGCGAGAACCCCACCCAGGGTACAACGATGGACCACCCTTCCACGCAGCGGTGACGATAGATGCGCTCTTCGGGCGCCGCCATCTTGATGATCGTGTCCACGTCGAGCACCTGTTTCTTCTTGACGTGTCCGTCGATGGTGACCGTCCACGGCCGTGTCTTGAAGTTCTTGGCCAAGCCCGCCGGCTCGTATTTGTCCGTGGAAAATTCGTAGTAGTTGTTGTAGTTGGTCACATCTTTGTAAGGCGTGATCTGTTCGCTGGTGGAAAAAGGACTTTTCTGCAGACCTTCAATTTTCTCGTTGGCGCGCGCCACGACCGATGGTGAGCTCAGTTCGCGCAAACCCACAGCGGCCACTGCTGCCGCGCCAGCGATCGCCGTGCCAGCCAGAAACTTCCGCCGGTTCATGTATAGGCTTTTCGGGGTAATCTCGGATGATGGAATGTCGGCTGCTTTTTTGATCAGCATGACGGAGGTCCTCTGGCTGTTGTACGCAACACCCTGCGGCGCTGGATTCGATGGCTTGTGGATTCCTATTCTCTGCCAGATAGGACGCATTTGGCCATGGAAAGTTGCATTCGGCGGTCTGCCTGTAAACCAATGGCCACTGATTCGAGAGTAGTTATTCCCTCAATGTGGGCGCGAGCGTCCCGCTCGTGCGGGTAGTGGCAATGCATTCAGAGGGCCGATGAGCCAGGGACCAGGAAGGCACGAGCGGGTTGCTCGCACCCACGCTTGCTACATAGCCGCCCCGAGCATCTCGCAGACTCGCCGGATCTCGTCTCGCTGTGGCGCCGTCAGGGCAAGAAACTCAAAGCCATGGCGCAGGCCGTCGCGATAGCGCACCAGGGCCCGAAACTTCATGGGATATGCCGCCATCGGCAGCGGCAGTTCCATGGCAACGACTTCCCCGGACTCCAGCGTACCGGTCAATGTGGCGCCGATACCATCCTCACCCAGTTCGTTCGAACGCCCCCAAAACGACACGCTCTCCCCCGCGCGGAAAACGTGGACTGACAGTTTGACGTCGAGCGGATAGCGGGAAAAACGGCGCGACGACCTGAAATCAGACTTATCTTTATGGTTGCGCACGAGCGATTGTCCCCGATGGGCGAGCGATGCTCAACGCCAACCAAGGCAGGGTTACCAGCGGAGATAATACCGTGATACCTGTCGTATCATCTCCTGCATGGCCGCCTTGCCCGAGCCGTCTCTGATCGTAAGCTTCGAAGAAGCGCGTCACTTAATAGAACACCACGCCGCCCATCTGCGTCCGCGCGGTAAAGAGCTGGTGGAGTTGCTGGAAGGCGTCCGGCAGGTCCTGGCCGAGCCTGTGCTCGCCGACCGCCACTTCCCCCCGTTCCCCCGGGCCATGCGCGATGGGTATGCCCTGCGCGCTGCCGATCTCTCTCAACTTCCCGCCACGCTCGAAGTGATCGGAGAAATAAAAGCAGGCGCAAGCAATAAAGATATTCCCGTCCTTCAGCCGGGACAGGCCGTAGCCATCATGACCGGCGCACCCGCACCGCCGTCTGCCGATGCGGTTGTAATGGTGGAATACACCACGCGACACGGTGATCGCGTGCAAATCGCGAAGGGGGTGATGGCCGGCGATAACATCGTTCCCGCTGGGTCTGAAGCCAAACGTGGACAGCGCCTGCTCTCCCCGGGATTGCGGCTCGATTACGCTGCGATTGCCGTGGCCGCTTCGACGGGAAGAAGCCGCCTGCTGGTCTACCGGAAACCGCAAGTGGCCGTGCTCGCCACCGGCGACGAAATCGTGGACATCGATGTCTCTCCGGGAGCTAATCAGATCCGGAATTCCAATAGCTACTCGCTGGCCGCGCAGGTGCAGGCCGCGGGCGGTGAGCCGGTCCTGCTGCCTGTCGCCCCCGACGAGCCCGCGCGTCTGCGCGAACTAATCGCCGACGGCCTCGAAGTGGACCTGCTACTGCTGGCAGGCGGAGTCTCGATGGGCAAGTACGATCTGGTGGAGAAGGTCCTGGCAGAATTCCAGGCCGAGTTTTTCTTCACCGGCGTGCTGATTCAGCCAGGAAAGCCGGTAGTCTTTGGCCGAGTCCCATGTGGCGCGGGCGCCCTCGCCCGCGAGCCGGGATCTCCTCCGGCCCACACTTATTTCTTCGGCCTCCCGGGGAACCCCGTCTCCACCATGGTGACCTTCGAACTCTTCGCCCGCCCGGTGATCGAAGCCTTGGCCGGCATGACGCCGCGCAAACTGGTGTTCCTGAATGCCCGGCTGAAGACCGAGATAAAAACAAAGACAGGCCTGAAGCGATTCCTGCCCGCAATTCTCTCCGGAGAATTCGAGCATGCAGAAGTGGAAGTGGCGGGATGGCACGGATCGGGTGATGTAGCAGCGATGGCGAGAGCGAATTGCTACATCGTGATCCCGCCGGATCGTGAACGAATTGCGGCGGGCGAATGGGTGCCAGTGCTGATGATGTAAGCGCGAGCGGCACAGACCACGTGGGGACAGCCGCCCTCGGCTGTCCGGCGGGGCAACACCCCGCTATCTCTGGTACGAGCAAAAAGCTGTCGAGCCATGCTCGACCGGACAGCCGAGGGCGGCTGTCCCCAGGTGGCTGCTGGTAGCTTCCTGCACGAGCGGGGCTGCCCTGGGCGATGTCGAAGGGACGCTCGCGTCTGCATCAAATTGGAACTCGCTGATAAGCCTCCCAGTTGTGGCGCACTTCTTCCATGATGCTCTGATAGTCGGGATCGTTACGCAGGCTATCCCAGTTTTTGTCGCGCCGGAACCAAGGATAGTTGTGATTGCCGACCTGTACAGCGCGACGCAGCCAGGTAAGCGCCTGCTGCCGTTCTCCCAGCAGTGCGAATATGCCGCCTATCCAGTAAGCTTCGTCGCCATCAATGACCTGGTCCGGCCTGGCGCGAAATACGAACGGGTCAATTTTTTCTCGCTGACCCTGCGAAGCATACAAAAAGCCAACCAGGAGTATAGGTGCCGAGTCCCCGGAATTGCGCCCGAGTTCGTAAGCGTGCGTCAGCACGGTCTCCGCTTCCTCCCGTTTGTTTTGGTAGTAGAGGAATTCTCCCAGGTAGGCCATCGCTTTGAATTGATCAGGATGAGCGGCCAGCACTCTCCTCATTGCCTGTTCCGCCTCGTCCGCATGTCCTTGATACAGGAGAAGCCGGGCATGCATCCAGTAGATGCGAACCGTGGTCGGATTCAACTCGATGCTTCGCTGGTAGGCCCGTTCCCCCTCGTCCACCAGGCCGGCATAATGGCAGACGTAGCCCAGGAGATCCCAGCCGACGTCGTTGTGAGGCGCAATCGCTGTTGCCCGGCGCAGTGTTTTGAGCGCCTCTGTATTGTGCCCTCCCTCGGTGAGAGCATTGCCCAGAGCGAGGAGCCCTTCGGAGGAATCAGGCTGTAATTGAAGCGCGTGGCGCGCCTCCTGTTCGCCACGGGCGAGGTTCGCGGCCGCGTTGGCAGCGAAATTTGCGCTTTCCATGGTGTACAGAACCGAGAGCAATGCATAAGCGTTGGCGAATGACGGATCTTGCTTGACCGCACCTTCCGCTGCTCGTTGCCCACGATGGAGGCTCTCCACTTGGGAATTCATGGAGTATTCGTTGCGGTAAAACCGGGCCTCAAGATACAGGTTGTAAGCCTCGGGCGAGCTGGTGAGCGGCGCCGCGAGCACGGCCTGTTCCGGGCCGGAAACCTGCACTCGCATGGCGTCAACTACCTTCTGGGCAATTTCATCCTGGAATTTCAACATGTCGCGGGCGCTCAAATCGTAGTGCTCCGCCCAGCGCGCGGCCCGGTTGTGGCGATCCACCAGCTGCGCCGAGACCCGCATAGTCTCTCCGGCCCGCTGATAGGTGCCATCCAGCACAGTGTCCACCCCCAGTTCCTCCGCGACCTGGGACGGGTCGGTGGGCGAATCCACGTACTTCAAGACCGAGCTGGTCGGGCGAACGGCCAAATTCTGCAATGCGGTCAAGCGGGTGATGATTGCATCGGTCATGCCGATGCCCCAGGCTTTGTCCGCAGTCCCGCCAGACAAGCTGCGGAAGGGTAGCACTGCCACGGTGCGCACGTTGGGCAGGGTCGCCGCGGCCGACAGTGGAGGGTTCGGAGGAGTTAGCGACCGGTGATTCCGCAAATACCAAATCCCTCCCAGCAGAGTTGCCAGCAAAAGTCCCGCAACCGCATACAGCTTCTTTGAAGCGCCCGCGCTCTGCGCAGCCGATGCAGCGCTGGCGACAGGCACCGCACGCTGGCTTTCAGAGTCGCGTTTGACGCGCTTCAGATCGCTGCGCATATCAGCGGCGTGCTGATAACGAATCTCGCGATCTTTCTCCAGCGCCTTATCGATGATTCGTTCGAGCTCGAGCGAGACTTCAGGATTTATCCGGACTGCGGGAGTGGACTGCCGATTGAGAATTGCATCGAAGATTTCTGCGCTGGTCTCGCCCCGAAAGGGCAACATGCCGGTCGCCGCTTCATAGAGGACCACTCCGAAAGAAAAAAGATCGGTAAGTGCGTCCAATTCCTTGCCCCGGGCTTGCTCGGGCGACATGTAGGCAACCGTTCCCAGAGTAGTCCCGGGGCTGGTAAGGAATTTTTCCGATAGCGTCGCCGCCCCTGATGAGCCGGCTCGCCCCGAGGGCCTCTGCTTGGCCAGGCCAAAATCGAGGATCTTGGCCTGCCCCCGCTCGGTCACGAAGATGTTCGCCGGTTTTATGTCGCGATGGACGATGCCCTTGGAATGAGCTGCATCCAGCGCGTCGGCAATCTGAATCCCGAGTTCGATTACCTGAGGAAGATCGAGCGCGCGGCCGGTGATCAGATATTTGAGAGTCTGCCCTTCGAGCAGTTCCATGGCCAGGAATGGCCTGTCATCGTGTTCGTCGATCTCATAGATTGTGCAAATATTTGGATGGTTTAACGCTGACGCCGCTCGGGCTTCGCGTTGAAATCGTTCCAGGGCTTGCGGTTCCTGCGCCATCTCCGGAGGCAGGAATTTCAGGGCGACATGGCGGCCCAACTTCAGATCCTCGGCTTCGTAGACGACTCCCATACCGCCCCCACCCAACTTTCGCAGGACGCGATAATGAGAGATGGTCTCACCAATCACAGGTGTGCCCCCTCGCAGGCCGGAATGTTACGCTGAGCCTGCTGTTGCGTTGTAAGTATTGCTAAGATAACTCTGTTCGCGTCGGAGACAAGTGGCACAGAAACTCTCTCACTATGATCGCACGGGCCGCGCCAAAATGGTGGACGTCTCCGCCAAGTCGGCCACCAGGCGCGAAGCCTCAGCCAGCGCCTTTGTTGTGCTGAAGCCTGCCGTGCTTGAAGCCTTGCCGAGAAATCCCAAGGGCGATCCGCTGGAAGTAGCCCGCCTGGCCGGCATCATGGCGGCCAAGCGCACATCCGATCTGATCCCGATGTGCCATCCCCTACCGCTTTCCCACGTTGATGTGACCATGCGGCTGTGCGAAAATGGCGTCGCTATTAGCTCCAGAGTTATCACCACGGCAGTTACCGGAGTGGAGATGGAAGCCCTGGTTGCTGCCAGCGTTGCCGCTCTGGCCGTGTACGATATGTGCAAAGCGCTGGACAAGGGAATCGAGATTCGGGAAATCGTGCTCGAGCACAAAAGCGGGGGCAAGAGCGGCGATTACACCCGTGTCCGCCAGAAGACTTAGCCTTTCACTGCTATGGCCGATCACGTCAAACTTTTGCTGGTGGACGACAACCCCATGGTTCTGGGAATGCTGCAGAAGGCGCTCACTCCGCTGGCCCAGGTGACCACCTCCAACGATTCCGCCGACGCCTTGCTCAAAGCGGTGGACGATCCCCCCGATCTGCTGGTCAGTGACTACCGCATGCCCGGCATGGATGGGCAGCAGCTCGTGGAAAAGCTCAAGAGCCGCCCCAAGACCGCCAGCATTTCCGTGATCCTGCTGGCCAGCAAGACCGACATCACGGAAAGATTTGCCAACCATGAACCGGTCGACGATTTCGTTGAGAAGCCGTTTTTCCTGAAAGAAGCCACCCAGCGCATCAAGCGCCTGATTGACAAGATTGTCCTGGAAAAAATGGCCAAGACCGCGCCTTCGGACGGCGTCGTGCGCGGCAGCCTGGCGCAGATGAACGTCATCGACCTGGTGCAGTCCCTGGAAATGGGACGCAAAAGTTGCGCCCTCACTCTCACCCTCAACCGCGACCGCTGTGAAATGTACTTCAAGGAAGGCCAAGTCACCCACGCAGTTTACGGTGCGCTCACCGGCGATCCCGCTGTCTTCAAAGTCCTGGGCTGGACCGGCGGAAATTTCCAGATCAACTTCGACGGCAAGACCAGCAAACAGACCACCACGCTGAACACGCAGGGCTTGCTGATGGAAGGCCTGCGCATGCTCGACGAATCCAAGCGCGATGATGGAGGCGCCGAGGAAGAAGAAGATGTCCTCCTCGACTCCTGAAGCACTGACCGCGGCCGTCCTCACCGTCAGCGATTCCACATCGCGCGGCGAGCGCGCCGACCTCTCCGGACCAGCAGTGGTGGAAATTCTGAAGAAGCGCAGTTTCTCAGTGGCCGCGACTGAAATCGTCGCCGACGATCAGTCCGCTATCCAGCAGGCAATCATCCGTCTGGCTGGCAAGGCTCGCCTGGTCGTGACCACAGGCGGGACTGGAATCGCCGAGCGTGACGTCACCCCCGAAGCCACCCGGGCGATCTGCGACCGCCTTCTCGAAGGCGTGTCCGAGCGCATGCGCTTTGAAGGCTCAAAGAAGACTCCCATGGCCGCGCTCAGCCGCGGAGTCTGCGGCGTACGGGGGAAAGTGCTCATCTTGAACCTGCCCGGCAGCCCCCCCGGCGCAGCCGAATCGCTCGAGGCGGTAATCGACCTGTTGCCCCATGCGCTGGCACTGCTGAGCGGGCACACGAAGCATACCTGAGTCGCTGGATAATAGGCCCACACTCACCCCAGCCTACATAGGGGCAGGTCGCTGGGGTCACTACGTTCACCAGCGGTGTCTAAATTAGTGCAAGTACCGCCGCCGCCGGCGTTCCACGGTAAGGGAGTCCAGACCCAGTTCCCCAAGGCCCCAGTCCCCCAAGGCTCCAGTCCCCCAGGCCCCAGTCCCCCGCATACAGGAGGAATCGTGATTCGCCAACTAGCATCTGTGATCGCCATTTGTAGTATCTGCCTCGCGGCAGACGAAGCTACCCAACCTTCGCTGACCATTTACAACCAGAACTTTGCTGTGGTGCGGCAGGAGCTTCCCCTCGATCTGAAGGCAGGGGTTAACAACGTCCGGGTCACGGACATCACCATGCACCTGGAACCGGACTCAGTGATCCTGCGCGATCCCACCGGCAAACATCCGGTGCAGGTACTGGAACAGAATTACCGCGCCGATCCGATTTCGGAATCTTTGTTGCTCTCGCTTTCCGAAGGCAAGACCATCGACTTCCTGGTGCAGCGTGAGGGCAAACAGGAAGTCGTTCCCGGCAAGATCATTCGTAGCGGATATACGCCGCACAATTACATGGCGATGAACCGTTATGGCTCGCAGTACTACCAGGCACAGATGGCCTACGCCCAGGGCGGCAACGAACAGCCAATCGTCGAAATCGAGGGCAAGTTGCGCTTCGGTTTGCCTGGGACTCCGATGTTCCCGTCCCTGGGCGACGATAGCGTGCTGAAGCCGACTCTGCAGTGGCTGCTATCTTCTGATCAAGCTGGAGCCCTCCGTGCCGAATTTTCCTACGTAACCGGAGGTCTGACCTGGGAAGCCGACTACAACATTGTTGCGCCCGACAAAGGCGACACCGTAGATCTGGTGGGCTGGGTCACCATGGACAACCAGAGCGGCAAAGGTTTTGAGAATGCCCGGATCAAGCTCATGGCCGGAGACGTAAACAAAATCCAGCCAGGGCAGGAGTATGACCAGCTCCGAGCCATGTCTGGTGCGATTGCGATTAACGGAAGGATGATGGCACCGGTATCAGAGAAAACCTTCGACGAATACCATCTCTACACGCTGGCACGTGCCACCACCCTGCACGATCGGGAAACCAAGCAGGTGGAGTTCATCCGTGCGACCGGCGTTCCGACGAAACGGATCTACGTCTACGACGGCGTCAAGATCGATGTTAACCGCTACAACGGCTGGAACTGGGACAACATCCGCAACGACTACTCATATGGCACGGAATCCAACACCAAGGTTTGGGTGATGCGGGAGTTCGTCAATTCCGAGGCCAACCGCCTGGGCATGCCTCTTCCCAAGGGACGAGTTCGCTTCTACCGTCGCGACGATAGCCAGATCGAATTCACCGGAGAAAACGTGATCGACCACACTCCCCGCGACGAAACCGTGCGAGTCTATACCGGGAATGCATTTGATCTGGTCGGCGAGCGCCGCCGGACTGACTTCAAGCTGGACACCGATAAGCACACCCTGGATGAGTCATTTGAAATCAAGGTCCGCAATCACAAGAAGGAACCGGCTGACGTGCGCGTGGTGGAGCATTTGTATCGCTGGATCACCTGGGACATTCCAGTCAAATCGAGCGCCTATCGAAAAATTGACAGCCAGACCATCGAGTTCCCGGTCACGCTCGCGGCAGACGGAGAAAAGATCATTACCTACTCGGCGCACTACACCTGGTAGGGTGGCGCAATCCGGCTATAACAAGGCTTAGCGAAAGGCCCCGGCGCACAAGCGTAGGCCCGAATATCGTCGCTCGCGCCGCCTGAGTTCGGGCTGGCCGCTGACGTACTTATCCCCGGCGATCGCGGTAGAATAGTTGGTTAGACGCAGCGCTGCGGCCTGATCTGTATTCACGCCGCTCGCCGAGGGAGTTCATGTTCGAGGTCACGGTCGAAGATTCGTTCGCCGCGGGGCACTTCCTGCGCAATTACAAAGGCAAGTGCGAGAACCCGCACGGCCATAACTACAAGGTACGGGTGACCCTCGCTGGGGAGGAGCTGGATAAAGCCGGACTGCTGCTCGATTTCAAAGATTTGAAGGAAGCCCTGAAACCCGTCGTTGACCGCCTGGATCATCAGATGATCAACGACCTCGACCCGTTCAAGGTGTTGAACCCCTCGGCCGAAAATCTGGCCAAGTATTTTTATGACCAGACCAACGTGAATCTCGACCGCGTCACCCAAGGCCGGGTACGGGTGAAAAACGTCACCGTCTTCGAAACCGACACCACAACGGCCACATACTCGGAGTAATTGCCCCTTCAAGCGTGAGAGCTGAAAGCTGAGCGCCGGAAGCGAGAAGCTAGAAGCTGCATCCCATGCAGATCACCGAGATTTACAAATCGATCCAGGGCGAGTCCACCCACGCGGGCCTGCCCTGCGTATTCGTGCGGCTCACCGGCTGCAATCTGCGCTGCTCCTGGTGTGACAGCGAATACACCTTCACCGGTGGCCAGCGTCGCTCCCTGGAAGAAGTGGCCGCGGAAGTGGAGCGTTTAAGTCCCCAAGGCGGCCTGGTCGAAATCACCGGCGGCGAGCCGCTGCTGCAGGAGCGCGAGGTCGTGCCGCTCATGCAGCGCCTGTTGGATGCAGGCTACACGGTACTGTTGGAGACCAGCGGCGAGCGTCCCCTGGAACGCGTGCCGCGCAGGGTGATCAAAATCGTCGATGTAAAGTGTCCGAACTCAGGCGAGGCCGACACTTTCCACATGGAGAACCTCGAGTCCCTGCATGCTCACGATGAGGTCAAGTTTGTGCTCAGTGATCGTGCCGACTATGAGTTTGCCCGCGATTTCGTGAGACATCACCGTCTGGACCAGCGGGTGAACGCGGTGTTATTCTCGCCTGCTTTCAGCAAGGAGGCCAGCGGCGCCCGCGACGCGTCCTGTTGCCTGCTGGATCCGCGCGAACTGGCTGAGTGGATGCTGGCCGACGGGGTCCCGGCGAGGCTTGGACTGCAAATTCACAAATTCATCTGGGACCCGGCGATGAAGGGAGTCTAGACGGATTTCAGATTGAAGATTCTAGATTTCAGATTGAAAATCCATGGTTCCTGACGTCAGAGGCAAGAATGGAGGTTCAATCTGAGATCTGCAATCAGAAATCTGAGATTGGTCCCGCATCTCGCATGGCATCAATCGCATTTACCGGGGGCGGCTTTACGCCCCCGCATGACATCTAACTGAAAGTGCCGATGAAAGACACACAACGCGCGGTCGTCCTCCTCAGCGGAGGAATGGACTCCTGCGTCTGCGCCGCGCTGGCGGCGCGCGATTACGCCGCGGCCGCAGTACACGTCAGCTACGGACAGCGTACTGAGGCGCGCGAGCAGCGGGCA
>JACXTT010001345.1_pt1 | contig 41047 bp, 22 predicted proteins | sample 9270951 | NCBI WGS metagenome assembly JACXTT01 (sample SAMN15532306, study PRJNA645909) | rock metagenome | isolation source: weathered quartz diorite | place: Puerto Rico | collected 2017-06-21
TTGACCGGACCGACGACGGCAGGCCAATACCTCGAGCTGGCGGATTCGATCAAGGCGACGACGGTAACAGTGACCGGCAACGTGTCGCTGACGTCGATTACGGCTGACACGTTGACGATTGCAAATGGTGCGATTCTCACAATGCCGGTGAACCCGAACACACCGAATACGATGAGCTTGAATGTGACGGGCGCGCTCACTGTGCAGGGTTCGATCGATGTGGGTGGGCGCGGGTACGGTAACAACCAGTCGTATCCGGATGCGGTGCAACCGTATGCCTATGTAGGCGGCAGCCACATCGGTGGTGGCAAGTGGGTGGGAAGTGGATCGACGTACGGGAGCGTGTACAGGCCTGCAGAAGCAGGTGGTGCAGCGTACGCCGGCGATTGGGGAATGGGCGGAGGCGTGGTGCGTATCCAATCGGGGCAGCTCGTGGTGGATGGATCGATCCGCGCGAACGCTCACGATGAGTTGTCTCGGACGGCAGCAGGTGGATCGATCTGGATCACGACCGGAACGATTCGCGGAAACGGAACGATCGAGGCAAACGGAGGGCAGTCCTACTACGAGGCTGGAGGCGGCGGAGCAATCGCGGTCGAGTACAGCGATGCGAACAGTCAGTTGCCCGGGATGACGGCGCGCGGAGGGAACAGCTACAGGAGCTCCGGTTATGGAGGTCCTGGTGGAGCTGGCTCCGTATACGTCAAGAAGCCGGGATCGACATACGGTGATCTGACGATCGACAACAAGGGACTCACGGGTCAGACTACGGAACTTCCGAGCCTTGGAAGCGGAACCGTCGCCGGTGTGCAGACCAGCAGCAGTGGAGTCGGCGTGACGACGGACCGTTCGACGTCGATCCCACAATACTTCGCGGGACATTGGGTGGAGATCACGAAGAACGACGGGAAGGTCGTGACGTGGCGGATCAAGAGTGTCAATGGAAAGACGATGACGCTCGAGCCGAACGGCAGCGAGACCGTCGCGATTGGGGATAAGTGGCGGGGTGGGTATCGCTTCGACACCGTGGTTGTGCGTAATGGTGCGACACTCGCAACTGTCGATCCGATTCTGGTGAACGGTAATAAGGCCCCGATCTTCAATGCCGCCCTTCTTTCCCAGATTGTCGTCAATACGACTCTCGACGGCTCGTCGGTCACAGGACCAGCGAACTGCGTGACAGACGTCGATCTGCCGATTCGCCTCACCATCACGAGCAGTCATGGAATCGCTTTCACCGGCACTGCCAATGGCGATGGTTCATTCAATATCCCGGTGAGCGGGCCGATTGGTGAGACGTTCTCGATTGTCGCGACGGACTCCAATGCGTTCCCTGCATCTTCGCTATCGACTCCAGTCAACGGCCAGATCGTCGTTGCGAATCCTGTGACGTCTGTGACGGTTCAGCCGAATCAGGTGGCTCCGGGCTCGACGGTCACAATCGCAGTAAGGATCTATAGTGCGGCCCCAACGGGCGGCATCGTGGTCAATCTGGCGTCTTCGAGCGCCGGGCTGCCGCTGCCTGCGACGTTGACCATCCCAGCCGGGAGCAGCGTCGCATCAATTAGCGTGGTGGCCGGTAGTGTTCCGACGACAACTGCTGGGACTGTGAGCGCACAGACTAGCGGTGCTGCGCAGACAGCAACGCTCATGATTGTTCCGTCGGCTGCGAATCTTGCTTCGGTTTCGATCGCGCCTGCATCATTGACCAGCGGTACCTCCGCGACTGGTACCGTAATCCTCGGCGACACGGCACCTGCGTCTGGTGCGACGGTGCTCTTGTCGAGCTCCAATAGCGCATTGATTGCGGTCCCGCAGAGCGTAACGATCGCGCCTGGTGCAACCAGCGCCACGTTCAGCGTCACTGCGCTGCAGACAGGAACGGTCGATGTCATCGGTCTGTACGGGACGACCCAGAAGGCCACGGTAACGATCACTTCCTGCGGCACTCTGCCCTTCGTCACTCCACCGAGCGGTCCGTCCATGTCCGCCGTCTGGTTCGACGAGTCGCCAACCCCTGTTGGTGGAACGCCTGTCACATCACAAGCGGCGGCGGGCGCGACATCGATTCTCCTGACGGGCGCCGGCAAACAGCAGTTCACCGTCAGCGGATTTGCCAACAACAGTGTGGTCAGCGGCGAGTCGCTTATTGCCTACGCCTTGATCAATCCTTGTAAGCCACCGCGCGAGATTCAGGTGATCTGGAAGGACAGCGCGAACACTGAGTATCGCGCGTCCTGGGGTGAAGACGTCATCGATGCGACCACTTCTCATCTGCAGGTTGGACCGATGGTCAATGGGGGTGCATGGGTGCAGCTTTCCGCACTCGCGTCTGCCCTCGGCACTACTGGAAAGACGATTTCCAGCATGACGGTGCAGATCTACGATGGAGAGGCATGGTTCGACTTGCTCGGCAAGTCGGTCTGTTCGATCGCCACGCCGGTCGCGGCACCAGTCCTCAATGCTGCGGATTCTGTGTGGTACGACGACGCGGTTCCGGCTGCTGCCACGATCGTTCCGACCGACTCCTGGACGTCGCCGTTCATTTGGGACTCGACGCAGAAAGCAAGTGGTACCAGTTCACATACCGACGGAATCCGCGCCGCCGGGCATGGTCACGGCATCGCGAACTCGACTCCGGTGTCAGTGCATACTGGCGATGTTCTCGTTACGTATGTCCTCATTGATCCCTGCAATCCAGTACGCGAGATCTTGCTGCAGTGGCAGGACGGTTCGGGAAACTGGGGCCATCGTGCATATTGGGGCGAGAACCTGTTCCCTGCCTGGGGAGCGAACGGTACTTCTGGTCTGTATCGCATAGGCCCGCTGCCGGCTGCGGGAGGCTGGGTACGTCTCGAGGTCCCTGTAGGCCTTGTCGGGTTGAACGACACGACGATCATTGGTGATTGGTTTGGTGTGTTCGATGGGCGGGCGTGGTTTGACCATGTCGCGAAAATCTCCCGTGTCGATCTCGCCCTGAACAAGGTCGCAACCCAGTCAACTACGTTGGACCCTAGTACTCCGGCGAGCAACGCTGTCGACGGCAATCTCGTTTCAGCCAATGGCCTGATGGCCATTACGACGAATCAGGCAAATCCCTGGTGGCAGGTCGATCTCGGCTCCGTACAGCCGATTGAATCTGTCGAGATCCGCGGTCGCACGGATTGTTGCCCCAATCAGACGAGCAATCTCGTCGTGTTTGTCTCGGACACACCGCTGCTCTCTACAGATATCGCGTCTGCCAGGGCAGAGGCTGGCGTGTCTTCATATGCCACCACAGGGAGTGTTGGCTACGCACTGACGCTAACCGTCAACCGCACCGGACGATATGTTCGGATCTGGCGCACGAACTGGGATTACCTCACGTTGCCTGAAGTCCTCGTCTGGGCGCCGGCAAATGCGAGCCGCGTCAATCTCGCTGGAGGCCACACGCCAACAGCCGGCGACTATTACCTCTCCTACTTCCCGGAAAACGCCGTCAACGCGAGCACCAACGACACCTATGACACCATTGGCAACATCTACCACAGCGCGACGGGCAACAATGCGTGGTGGCAAGTTGACCTCGGACAATCGGTCCCAGTCTCGTCGATCGATATCTCGTCGCGGACGGATGGTTACCCTGATCAGCTAACAGGCTTTTACGTATTGACGACGGACGATGCGAACGCATTCGCGTCGAACAACGCTGATACGATCCTCGCCGATCCTCGCGTCTCGGTCTGGTATCGGCCCACATTCCTTCCCATTGCCTCAGTCACGGTCAATCGCAATGCACGCTATATACGCCTGCAGCGCCCTTCGTCCGGTCAGACGAATGCTCTTGTGTTCACCGAGGTCCAGGTCTGGTCTGGGAACAGGCCTCTGATGCCGTTGGAAAAAACACCCACGCCCACGGAATCGAATAGCACGTCCGTCATCCGTCTCCATTAGAAACAGGAACAAATCGATGCGCAAAGCTTCTGTACTCGTCTCCACGTTCGTCTCCGCCCTGCTACTGAGTGCGCCGCTGCTCGCGCAAACAGCGCCCTATACCGAGGATTTTCAGGCGTATGGAGAGCACGCGAACCCCACCGGGTGGGTCGACTCTTCTGTGGGTACGGCGAAGCCCGATGCATCGGGGCTCTATAAGACCTGGGGCGATCCTACACAAGGCAACAAGGCGAGGAACATCGTCTATGGCACGAAGTCATCGTCTGGCAAGGCGGACCCGAACGGACGGATGGGGACGTTCTCCACGTTCACGACGAAGGCTTTCAGCGGTGTTGGGCGCTTCGAGTTCCGTGGACGCTTCATTCGTACGAACAACGACTCGCGCATTGGTCTCACATTCTTCTCGAACTATCCCGACAAGGATCAGTACTACCTTGCCGGCCTGATGCCACAGGCGAATGGCACCTTGACGATGCAACTGTTGTCGTTTGGCGCAGGCACGTTTACAGGCACGACCGACAGCAAGTTCACGCCCAATGCCGATCAATGGTGCTGGTTCGACATTCAGGCGGACTCACTCGCCAACGAAACAGATATCCGTGCCCGCTTTTGGGTCGATGGTGCGAACGAGCCGGCAACGTGGTCCATTGAAGCGGTCGATAAGTCGGCGGCGCGACTGACGCAAGGTCGCATCGGCGTGTGGGCCGCCATCAAGGGCGACGCGTATATCGACGATCTCTCGGTCAAGAGCAATGTCGATCACACCGCGCCGTCCATCACGTTCTTTGAGTCAAACACGGCAATGACCGACAACCAGGTCTTCAATCGCGATGCCTCGCCCGAGATCCGCGTCACGGACGACTCGTCCGGTGTCGGCACCGTCACCATCAAGCTCGACGGCGATCCGTACGTCTCCAAGACGGCGGTCACGACGGAGCTGATCCATCAGCTCGACGTCGATGCCGTCGACAAAGCCGGGAACGCAGCACACGCGACGCTCCACTTCGTCATTGATAAGAGTGCACCCGTCATCACAATCCTGGACGCCGGTACACCGATCGTCGAAGGAACGATCTTCAATCACGACGTCAAGCCGGTCATTACGATCAGCGATCTCACAAAGACCACGAGCACAGTGACGCTGGACGGCGCCCCGTTCACGGCGGGCACAACGATCAGCACGGAGACCGCGCACAAGATCGCAGTCACCGCCAACGACTCCGCGCAACACAGCGCGTCCGCCACCGTGAACTTCCGCATCGACAGGACCGGTCCGTCGCTGACCGTGACGTCGATCAAGGACGGCGACGTCGTCACCGATCCGACGATCGTCCTCAGCGGCGGCGCGGATGACGCGATCACGGTCAAGGTCAACGGGATCGCGGCGACGGTCGACACCGCTGCGCACACGTGGAAGTCGGGAACGATCGCGCTGGTCGAAGGGCAGAACACGATCAAGATCGCCGGCTTCGACGCGGGCAGGAACGAAGGCGACCTCTCGGTCACCGTCAATCTCGACACGCGCGCGCCGCAGATCACCATCACCGCGCCCGATCAGAACGAGTGCCTCAACACGAAGGTGATCAACGTGCACGGCACGATCGCCGACGCGCATCCGAAGAGCGTGACCGTGAACAACGTGACAGCAACGCTCGACGCGACCGGCTCCTGGTCGGCAACCTTCTCGGATGTCCCCGAAGGGAAGACGACCTTCCTCGTCACGGCAACGGACACGGTGGGGCATTCGGCGGGCGTCACGCGCACGATGAGCGTCGATCGCACGCAGCCGGTCATCGATGTCTACGAGAGCGGCGCCCCCTTCACGGCGAAGCTCGTCAATCGTCCGGTGAGCCTCGATTTTCGCGTCAACGATGCGGATCCGAATGCGACGCTGACCGTGACGCTCGATGGTGTAGGACAGGCGCCCTCACCTGTCCAGGTTTCCAAAGAAGGCAGCCACGAGCTCAAAGCCTCGGCGAAGGATTGCGCGGGGCTCACGAGCGAGCGGACGGTCACGTTCACCACGGATCTCACACCGCCCGAACTGACGAGCTTCGATCCTGCCAATGGATCGACGATCGGCACGTTGCCGGCGTCGATCAAGGGCATGACGAAGGAGAACGCGACGATCACGAGCGGCAGCGCGAGCGTGGTCGCGACCGCAGGAGCCTTCACGCTCAGCGGTCTTACGTTCGCCGAGGGAACGAACAAGTTCACGCTGCACGCGGTGGACGAGGCGGGGAACGCAATCGACGTGCCGTACAGCGTGACGGTGCGGACGACGAGCCCCACGATCGACATCACCGACAACGGGACGTCGATCAAAGACGGCGCGCTCTTCAATCGCGCAGTGACGCCGGTCGTCAGCGCGAGCCCTAGCGACGTGACGGTGACGCCGAACTTCCCGAGTGGAACCGCGATCACCGCCGAGGGCGCGCATCAGCTGACGGCGACGGCCACCGATCCGGTGGGGCATTCGGCCTCGAAGAGCGTCACCTTCACCATCGACACGACGCCGCCGGCGATCGCGATCAGCGCACCGGCGAATAACGCGACACTCGACACGGACGCGGTCACCGTGACCGGCACCGCGGGCGACGCGCAGACTCTAACCATCAACGGCACCTCCGTCCTTCTCGGCGCAGGCGGCAGCTTCACGAAGACTGTGGCGCTGGACTTCGGCGAGAACGCGATCGTCGTCTCCGGCCGCGATCAGGCCGGCAACACGGGGAGCGCCGTGCTCACGATCACGCGCAGTGATGCCGGCACGGGCATTCTTCTCACCTCGCCTCTCGATCGCACGTCCACGAATCGCAAGACGACTGTGGTCACTGGCCGCATCCTGACGCCGGCGAACGCGCAGTCATTGAAGGTAGGTCCCTCGACTTCGCTCGGGATGACGGTGACGTGGGATCCAACGGGCGCGTTCCTCATCCCCGACTATGCGCTGACCGAAGGCTCGAACACGATCACCGCGACGCTGACGTCGAAGAACGGAAAGACGACCACGGCCAGCGTGACGATCACGACCGATCTCACCCCGCCGTCGCTGCGCATCCTGGCGAACGATCAGGTGCTCAATGACGAGGCGCGTTTCCCGGCAACCGTGATCCTGAAGGCGGACGCGGAAGCAGGCAGCACGGTCGAGCTGCGCGTCGATGGTGGCGTGGTTGCTTCCCCCGCGACGGTCGTGGCCACCGGTGCGCATATCGCGATCGCAACGGCGACGGATGCCGCAGGCAATCAGACGCGCGTGCAGCGTACGTTCGCGATCGGCGCGCAGGCGGCCGGCACCTGCAAACCTGCGGATTTCGATCCGAAAGACGGCAGCGCGGTTGTCGCGAATTCTCTAACCATCAGCGGCAGCGCGTCGGGTTCGGTCACGATCAACGGGATCCCGGCCGCATTCGCGAACGGAACGTTCAGCGGCACGGCCGAGCTCTCGGTCGAAGGGGCCAACACGGTTCATATCGCGTGTGTCGGTGGTGCCGAGGCGACGCTGACGATCATAAGGGCCTTCAGCGCGCCGTCGGTGACGATCACTTCGCCCGACGAGATGGCGGTGCTCGGCGCGGCGCCGATCACGGTGACGGGCACCGTGGGCGACGGCGCGACCGAGGTGACGGTGAATGGCGTGAAGGCGACGATCACGGGATCGACGTTCAGTGCCTCGCCGGTGACTCTCAATGCGGGGCTCAATGTGCTCGCCGCGCGCGCGAGGAACGCGGCGGGACGGATCTCGATCGCGTCGCGGCGCGTGGTGTCGCTGCAGAAGACTCCGGCGCTCTCGATCGATTTTCCGTTCGACAACTACACGACCGGTGCAGGAACGATCGATGTCAGCGGCACATGGCGCGATCTCGATCCGACCACGATTACGTCGACGCCGGCCGGAACGCTCGAGACGCAGCGCTTCTCGGATACGAGCGGCAGCTTCGTTCTACGGGGGATTCCGGTCAGCGCGATCCCGCAGACGATCACGGTCTCGGGTCGCGACCCATTCGGGAAGCCGGCAGAAGCGAAGGTCTTGAATGTCGCGTCCGTTGCGGGCGCGCCGCGCATCACGATCACCTCGCCGGCCGCGGAGGCGTTCTCTGCCTCGGCGACGGTGAATGTGACCGGCAACGTATCGGCCGCGCAGGATTCGCGCGTCGATGTGAATGGTGTCGTCGGCACGCTCAGTGGTACGTCGTTCAGCGGCAACGCAACGTTAGCCGCGGGCGTGGTGACGCCGGTGATTGCACGTGTCACGCAGCCGAATGGCGACGGGGCGATCGCGACTTCGATGGTGACGTACCTCAAGGGCGCGCCGGGCGTCGTGAAGATTTTTCCCGAGGATGGAGCGACGGCAGTCGATCCGGCGGTGATCGCGATCGCGTCGTTCAGTGCGCCCATGCAAGAGGATGGCCTCGTCCTGCTCAATCGCGCGGGAGAGCAAATCACAGGTCAGCGCAGGCTCGATCGCGATGTCGTGAGCTTCGCGCCGGCCACGACGCTGACACCGGGCGAGCGCTACACGATCGTGATTCGCACGACGGCGAAGGATCTCGCCGGCAATCCGCTCGCGAGCGAGGTGCGCAGCAGCTTCACGATTGCGACGACGGCGCCGGCAACCGCGCCGCAAGTCGATCCGATCGCGAGCCCGGTGTGCGCGAATCAGGTGACGCTCAAGGGCACCGCGCCTGCCGCGGCTCGCATCGAGATCACGCTTGGCGGCATACCGCAGTACACGAATGCGGATGCGGGCGGGCACTTCAGCGCGCAGCTTTCAATTGCAATCGCGAGCGGCTATCGCGTCGCGCGCGTGCGTGTGGCGGGTGAGGACGGCAGCTACTCGCCGGAGACGGACGTCGCGTTCGCGGTCGATTGCGCGGGCCCGGTGGTGACCGGCGCGACGTATGACCGCAGCGCGAACGTCATTACGGTGACGTATTCGAAGACGCCGGCGATCACGGCGTCGGACGTCGCTCTCAAGCTCAGCGACGGCACGCCGGTGACGTTCACGATGTCGACGGCTTCGAACATCGTCACGATCACGCCGGGCACTCCCGATCCGCGCGCGCTGACCCTCGTCTTGAAGATCGGCGCGTACACGCAGACGTTCGGCGTGAACGCTGCGGAGGGTGGCCCCACGAATGGCTCGGGCTATGTGTCGGGCGAAGTGCTCGACGCAACGAATGGCCGGCCTTTGAGCGGCGTGCAAGTCGACCTCGGCGGTAACTCGCTCATCTCGGACACTCACGGCCGTTACGCGACGGGCCTCGCGGAAGGCGTCTACACGATCCACGCAAGCAAGAGCGGATACACCGAAGCATGGAGACAGATCGTGGTGCCGGCGGGAGCGGGCGTAGTGCCGATCGACATCCGCCTGACGGCGCTCGGCAATGCCGGTGGCGATGACGCAATCACGCGCAAGGCAACGTTCTCCAGTGTAGGACAGGCGCCCCCGCCTGTCCTGACCGCCGTCGGCTCGCAATCCCTGGCAGGCCTTCTCCCGCTCGGCTGGTCCCCGATCGCAAGCGCAGAAGTGCGCGGCAACAGTGCGATTGGAACGTTGAGCTTCGATCTGCCGAACGACGGCCGCTCGTACACGGCAGTGCAATACGACCCGAACCGCGGCGAGTGGCGTGTGGTGCAGGCGGTAGTTAGTCATGATGTAGCAATCACAGGAGCTGGCGCCTACGCACTGGTCTATCCCGACGCAGGAGCGCCGCAAGCACAAACCGGCGGAGTGCTCGCCGGAATCGCAGATCCGTGCGCAACGCAGACCTGCACGTTCGTCAAGAAGGAAGACCTGCAGTTCAATCCGAAGGTCGTGTCACCGAATGGCCGAACCGTCGCGACACTGACGCTCGAAGCCGGCGCGCTCCCGTCGGGAACTCCGGTGCAGGCCTTTATTAACGAGCAGCTCACGCTGACCGGCGGCACGGTCGAGACGACCGAGCCGTTCTCGACGGACTTGATTCTCTATCGCTCCCTCGACGGAACGACGGCGAGTGCGACGTTCCACCTCGCCCCGAGCGCGCGCGCCGGCGCGGTCTCGCTGAGTGCCGGTAAGGACGACATCCTGATCTTCCCGTATCCGGGACGCCTCGATCGCGGGACGCTCGTCGGACCCGCAGGGGGCCCGGTGCCGTCGGACGGCCTCGTGCAGATCGACATCCCGACCGGTGCAGCGCCGAGTGCAGTGCACGCCACGGCAACATCGATCAAGGATCTAACCACCTACAGCATCGCCGGCTTCGACGTGCTGGCAGGCTTCGACTTCACCCTGACCGGCGCGGACGCGCTGCTCAAGCCGGCGAATGTGACGTTCAGTGTGAACCCCGCGGCCGACAAGCAGCTGATCGTGGCCGAGGTGGCTGGTCCGATCACGCGCATGGTGGCGAATGCGAACGTGACCAGCGGTCGGGTTGTGACGATGCCGATCGATCCCTCGAAGCTCCCACTCGATGGCGTGGTGCGCCAGGGGCGCTACCTCCTCCTCGCCGCCAAGCAGCCGATCGCATTCGCATTCGGCTACGCGAAGCTAGGTGGCTACGTCGGCGGAGCCACGATCTCGGCCTCGCCACTCGGAGTCAATGACTCGTCGCGTGCAACGGGCCTCTTCGTGATTCCCGTGGTCGCGAAGCCCGCAACGTCGTTCACGCTCACGCCGTCGTATCCGACGATTGGAACGGGCGCGGCTCATACGGAGAACGCTGCTGATCAAGGCGCAATCATCCCGATCGGCGATCTCGCACTAACATCGCAACCCCCAGTTCTCCAGCACGTGAACGTCATTACGACTGACGGATCGACCGTCAAGTCGACTGACCTATTGGGCGCTATCGGAACGCGGAACGTTGTGCCGACGACGACGATTCAGGCGCTATTTAACCAGACGATCACAGGTTCCATGACGGTGATTGATGCTGCGAACACAATCGTAGCTGGCGACACAACTACAGCCGGATCGGCCTTGACATGGACGCCGAAGACCCAACTGAAGCCAAACTCGGATTACGTCGTTACGATCGACAGCAATACAAGGGGTTCGTACGGCGCGATACTCGGTAGCTCACCTAGCTTCGTTTTCACGACGGTGGCAGTACTTACGAGCCAGAGCGTCGATGCGTCGAAGATCCACATCACTATTCCAAACGATGGGCAGTCCACGATCTACGGCGATCGTGGCTCTCTGCCCTCAGGATGGCAAGCGGTCGCGCTCAAGCGCGGCGAGGCCTTCACAACTCAGTGGCAGGCGACCGCGGGAACGGACGGGGATTTCACGTTCGTTGCGAGCCCAATCGCTCTTACTGACAAGATCGATCTCGAAGTAATCAATACAGCAGGCAATGTCGCCGCAATCATTCATCTCGGACCGTTCGGGAACGACCAATCCTTCGTTGCACCAACAGACGAAACGGTGACCTACAAGACGAAGGATGGTGTCACCGTGACGGTGCCGGCCGGATCCTTCGACGAGTTGACGACGATCACGGTTAGTAAGCTCGCCAACGGCGATGCATTCGCGAATGTCCCTGACTTCTCAAAGGAGGTCAACTTCCACGCAGGCGTGCAGATTGATCTCAGTTGCGCGCCCTGTACGTCACGCCAGCGACTCGAGGTCACGATTCCAGCGCCCGCCGGACTCGACCCGAACAGACCCTATGAACTGGGTTGGCTTGGCCAGTCGGTTCGCGGTCCTCGCGTGATGCTCGTGGACATTCTGCGACTCGCAGGTAGCAACTTCACCTCGACAGCTGACACGGGTAGCGCCTTGAAGGCACACGTTTCCTCTAACGCAAGTCAGCGTTTTGGGACGTCGGGCGTGATCGTTGACCAGGATGCAAAGAGATACATGATCGGCATCACCCGGTCGGGGATCTATGGTGCGGTCAGCCTACAGATTCAGTTTTATCAAGGGCTGGTCTGGGCGGTTGCCGACTTTGCGGGGGTCAATCTCGACATCTATTTAACGCAATTCAGCGCGCTCTACTACGCGCATGAGGCTCTGGTCGAAACGAAGGGCAGAGCAATCATTCCTGTCTATGAAGATCCTGCCAATCCCAAGAAGGGGTTCGAAATCGTTGGGGTCAATTCTCAAACGGGCTTGCAGGCGTTCAGCAAAGTGTATGACCCGTTGCCCGCTGGACCTGGTGCAGCGTTCATTGTCCCGGGCCCGAAAACTGACAAGACGGGGCCATATCCCATTTATGCAATCCCGAGTCGTGTGGAGATCGTCGATCTGCAGCGCGCAGGGGTGGACCTGACAAGCATCGTAAACTTCAAGATTCGCTTGTCTGGCGGATTGGCGACCATCGAGAGCAGCGGATTCTCAACTTCGCTAGATCTCACCGTTTGGAACGCCACCTCGGCCTCTCAGGGCAAGCCAATCATTGCCAAGGGAAATACCGGCTCTCCGATAGCAGTCAAAGCAAGCGAGGGCGATCGTCTCGTTCTCATCGTCGAACAAAGAGACATTCCACCTGCCGCAGAGTTCTCTGTTTCTTTCAGCCGGCCGATCTACGCTGGAGAGACCGATGATGCGGAATCGGTGAACGCGTTCCTTCACGCGAATGGGCGCATTCGGCTCATGAAGGCCGCGAAGCCTCCATCGGGTGCGCAACCTCTCTTCGGCGACATCAGCAATTTGGCCCGCTTTGAACTTGATTCCGAGGGCCGCCGCCTGTATGTCCGCTTGCCGTCAGAGCTTGAACGAGGATCGTTCTATAGACTGGATCTGGATAGCAGCATCGCAGCTGCCGATGGGGACAAGCCTGGATTACAGCTCGGTCAGATCCAGAACAAGGCCGACGAGAAGCCATCAGATCCGCTCCCGTCTGGAGTTCGTCTGCTATTCCAGGTACGCGAGGTTCCTCCCGCGATTACGACGTTCAATGCGACAGGTTCGATTCGCGACCTCTCGTTGAACGGCAACGTTCTGCTCATGGCAGCGGGAACGGCGGGGATTCTGGCGTACGACGTTGCCGATCCCGGCTCACTAACGAGCGACTCGAAGCCAATCGGTTACGCGGATGGTGCAGGAGAGATGTGGGCGATTTCGTCTGACGAGCATGGCCGTATCTATGCGGCCGGTATCGATGGGATCTTTGGTTTCATTCAATCGTACCGAGTGGAGGATTTTCTTGGAGACGGAAAGACGCCCAAGGCCGTCAGCAGCTCACGCGCCGGAACAATCGTCTCGTGGGTGCCTGGATACAGTTCCGGTTACGACACGGTTCTCTCGGATCGTCCCGAAGGATTTCCTCGAAGGCTGCAACTTGCAGAACAGAACGTCAGCCTTTCGTACAAGGGATCGACTGCTCTTGGTGCTGCAGTTCGCCTGCGTGGCGGGACCGCTGGTATCACGGATGCGGGCGATCTGAAGAAGCTGGCGCTCTCGATGCCCATCGAGAATGGGTTTCCCTACAGGACGCAGCGAATCACGATTGAGAATGTCACGCGGGACATGCGTTGGTCAGGCGATGCAACAGCGCAGACCCCTGCGGCGATCAATGATGTCTTTGGTGCAGAGAACGATGAGTTCCGAATCGTAATCAATGAACGCACGTATGGTGTGGTCACGATCTTCGGCTACGGTCTGGGCGTTTTCGATCTCAATGCAATGGAGTCGAATGACTTGGCGAACCCGCCATCGTTGCTCGGCGAGCGCATAAGACTTACGCCCGAGGACAAAGACAAGGACTGCCGCGCGGTGACGCCCGATGCGATTCAGGATCTTGCTCTATCTCCGGAGGTGACGATTACCGCTGGCACCACAGCCGATCAGTTAAAGATCTACGGTGCCGACATCCATCACGGTGTTCTCGACGCCAATGTGCCGGTCAGTTCTGGGGCGACTGTAGGGAGTTTTCCCACTTGCGACGATCGTGCGCCCTATGGATTTCAACTCGATGCCAAGAACAATCCGCGGATTGACAAGCTGGAGTCCGCGTTTCTTGCAAGAGCGGGTCGGAAACCGTTTGCCAGATTCGGTGGCGTTCAGATCTATCACTGGACTCTCGAAGCAAGAGACAACAAGGCAGTTGCTCCGGCGAAATCGACTTCAGACACTCCACGAGGACAACGCGATTCACTTGCAGGGTCGCGTGTCGAGCGTGACTACTTGCTCGTGCCCTCCTATGAGTACGGTCTAATCATTGTTGATGGCACGTATCCGAAAGGAGGATGGCTCGACAACCTGAATCTTGCAGACATTATCTGGATTCCGTCCGGAGCGGTTTCGGTTCGAGTCATTCCGCGCTCTCACTATGCAACAGTCGTCGATGCGCAGGGTCGTGTATTGATCGTCGACCTTGCACACATCGATGAACGGTGGTCGCCAACCGGCGAACGTATTCTCTTCGATGAACTTTTCCCTTCAGCAGCGAAGGCACTCTCGTCCTTTGGCAGCTACGGAGTCGGAGCCTCGGATCCGCGCATTCTCTGGGCTTCGGAGCCGGGTCTGGTCAGTGGATCTCTGGCACCGGTGGTCGATCCAGACACGGGATTTCTGTTTGCCGGCCAAATGCAGGGCGTCAAGACCTCGGTCGTTCCTGCGATCGATCCCGAGATCAAGATCAACGTCGACGCCGGTAATGGAGGTCTCGAAGAAGCCGGGGGCGTGGTTCCACTCGGCGTCGATCCGCCGACGCCAAATGCTCGCCTCAACGAGAAGGACCCGAATGCCTCATTGGCCGCCTTCCGGCTCGAACTGAAGTTGCCGGGCGCGATCGTCGAGAAGATTGCTGGTTCCAAACTGCGATTGTCGGTGCAGAGTGAGTTAGTGCCAGGCGCGCTCGTCGAGCAGACGCAAGCTCCAATGCCGCCCGCACACTTGCGCACAAATCAACCGGATGGAACGCTCGATCCGCGCGCCGTCACGAGCTTCTACCTCGACCGCGAAATTCCTGTTGGTATGGAGCAGGTGCTTCGTCACCATAGCGGATTTAACAAGTTCGTATCACCGTGGATTGTGGCGATTGCTGATCCAAGGGCCAGCAGGAATTACGACTGGAAGGGATCAGACAAGACCAAGGCAGGATGTTCGCACTGTGATCGACCGAAGCGCCTTCAGGGGCTGGACGAGTCGAAAGGCGTCTATGAGATCTTCTCTGCGGGCAGAAGCTTTATCGTCCGCCCCGAGGTATGCGGAGCTGCCCTCAATGGGTGCGTCGGTCTCCAGTCGATCTTTGAGGGGACAAAGTATTCCTACTTGAACACGGCGGATCGCCTGACAAAGCGGATTCCGACTACGGCGGCGGACACTGTGCGCACGCCTAACGTGCTCGTTTCAGGGCAGGCACCGCCGATCGCCGGTGGATTGCTTCAGGAACGAACCTACGTCCATAGCGGCGAGATCGAAACAAGTGCTGTCGATCTGGATGCGGGTGGTGTCAACGGATGGGACGTTGCCGCAGGCCGTACCTATCGGTCGCGCACGATCGGAGGTACCGCGTTCGGAATGGGCTGGGAGTCCAATTTCTTCAAGCGGCTCCGTGCGCTGCCGAACGGTAGCGTCGAATATCGTGATGGGGCAGGCGAAGTCTGGACGTTTCCGCTCGTGAGGGATGTGGATTACGGTTCCCCTCCGGGACTCTTCCTGCGCCTCGTGCGGACTGACAGTGGCTGGCTGCTGTTTGATCAGCATTCGCGCTATGCATATTTTGATGCGCTTGGCCGTCTCACTGCAGAAAGCGACCAATTTGCCAATCCGAACGCCGCAGCGATTGGCGGAGCGGAAGGCAACGCCACTCACTATTTCTACGACAGTACAGGACGACTGATACAGGTCGTCGATGCTCTTGGTCGGAAGACAACGATTGACTATTGGAAGCCGGCCGAGGCAACGACAAAGGGCGCGTGGAGCGGGCTTGTGAAGTCGATTACCGATTGGCGTAATCGGTTGGTCCTTTATGAGTACACAGCTCCGGGTGTTCTCACATCAGTGAAGATGCCGGAAGTTCAAGCGGCGAGCGACACTGCGCAAGAGGCAGGGGTCTTCAGCGGACGGCCTGAGAGTCAATACGGTTATCTGTTGACGGCCGGCAATCTCAACGACCTTCTGGAGTTGTCTGCGAACCTGACGACGATCAAGGACCCGGCCTCCGTTGTGGGTAAGGGGCCCGATCGCGTGACCTTCACATACGACACGTCGGATAACGCATTCAAGCGCGATTGGGTCACACAACAGACTTGGGCGACGGGCGAGACCGCGACTGTCAGTCCGATCGGCGCGAGCGGCGGATTTGCCACGCAATCAGCGGTCACCGACGCACTCGGCCAACGGCGATCCTATGATTTCACGAGCGACAGAAAGCGCCTCGCGATCAAGAAATCGACCTCCGAACGAGTTCCCGTTCTTCAATTCGATCCAACGTTGAATGTTGCTCCGATGAGTGCAGACGCGCCTCCGGAGAGCCTGGCTACGGAGGTGCTCGAGTTTAACGGCGAAGATCAGGTGAAGAAGCTGAAGCTTCCCTATGGATTGACGGTCAACATAACACCTGAGGAAGCGCGAGGTGCTGCGGGACTGCGCCCAAAGAATATCGTGCGGAGCGATGATAAGCAGTCGATCACGACAGTGCCGCATTACGATACGAACGATGGCGCAGCGAACAACCTGCTCGAGGTCGGTCAAGGAACAGGCAGCGACGAAAAGAAGGTCTCAGAGTACCGCGAGCGGCCAACGCCATCCCGCACGAACCGGGAGAACGTGACGGTCAACGATACGGATCTGAAGTTCAAGAGGAACTTCGATACCCGCGGCCGTCTACTGAAGGCTCTTCAAGAAGGCATCAGCGACGGCGTTCAGAGTTCGGTCGAGGTGTACACCTATTATCCAGATGATGCCGAAGCTCTGGCTCGCGGTCGGATCGAAACGGTTACACGATCCGTTGGAGATGCCAAAGCAGTCAATATGCACTATTCCTACAAGGCGCTGGATCAAAAGGGAGCGGTGCAGGAAACGATCGAGGATCGTGTCCGTAACACGACGACGACAGTCGATTTCGACTCGCTCGGACGGCCCGTCCATGAAAAGGTTGTTGGATACGACGGCAAGGCATTGAGCGACGAGGCATACGGGTATGACGCGAATGGTCAATTGATCTTCACCAGACGCGCGCAGAAGAACCTTGGTCCCGTCATCACCCGCACGACGTATGACCCGATGCTGCGGCAGAAGGATCAGTCGATCAGCAACGCTGCTGTCGATGGTGGATTGCAGACGCTGACGACATCGATCACGTACGACCTGAAGAACCTCAAGATCACGCGCACGTATCCGTATGTCTCGAATTCGTCGTCCGTGGCTACTGAGGTCACGACCCTTGACACGCTGGGCCGGGCAACGGAGGTCAAGACGAGCGACCCCGCGAATGCCAACCAGGAAGAGAGCCGTATCTTCCGCTATGACAGACAGGGCCTTCTGTCATTCGAATCTGACCGGTCGCGCAAGGCGATCGTGCACGTGCATGATGCGTTTGGCCGGGAGATCGCGACCGTCGATAGTCTGTGGCAGCGGCACGAGTCGCAGTGGGATGCCTGGAGTCAACCGGTCGAAGAGACGTGGTTGGACTTGAAGGCATCGGCGCAATCGACGGGATCTGCCGTGATGGTGGGTCACATCAAGCGAGCATTCACGCGGAACGGCAAACTGCGGTCCGTCAATGACGAGTTGATCGCCGGTAGCCAGTTCCGCCAGACGCGTTTCGGCTGGGATGGCGGCGACACGGAATCAGTTCGCATGGGAGCGGCATCCGCAATCGATACGAACATCGCCGGTACCGCGCGAGGCATCACGAATCAATACGACATTGCCGGACGCCTGGTCGACCAGCAGTCTGGCGAGTTTGACGGGATCTCCGGACTCTTTACGGCGGGCGGCGTCTACTCACGTTCGCAGTCGCAGCCGACTGAGTTCAGCGGAATGCTGCCGCTGGCTGTGCACACAAGTGAGCCGCGCGCGGGCACAGAACAGGTGACGACAACCTCGCTTGATGGACTCGGCCGTCCAACGCTGACGACTGCACCTGGCGGCTATGAAGTTCATCAGAATCTGGATGAAGCGGGTAACGCACTGACGGTCAAGACAAGTGGCCATACGCTCGCGTCGACATCGAGTTATGACTCGCGCGGGCTCGTCACGCAAACGGTGCTGCCGGACGCAAAGCAATCGACGTTGCGTTACCGGTACGATGCATTGGGAAATCTGACCTCGTACACCGACGAGATGGGCAAGGAGACCGTCTACACGATCGACGGCCTGGGCCGGACCGTTCGAACGAATTACAAGGACTCTACCTGCGAAGAATCCGTGTTCGAGCCCGGATCCGGCGTCCTGTGGGCGCATCGGGATCGTGCAGGACGGTGGCTCCTCTACAACTACGAGGGTTATCGCCTCTCCAATATCGCGTATGGTCCAGTAGGAAAAAGCGATGAATGCACAGCGCCAGTGACGACGGTCCTTCCCGCACAGGGCGCATTGTTCATGACTTATGAATATGCCGAGGGCAATCGTCTCAAGAGGATTGCAACCGCAGAAGCCGCAATCGTGTTCGACGATTACGACTTCGGCGGACGTCCGCACACCACGCGCTCGATCCGCTACAAAGACGGCTCCGGCATGACGACCCAACAGATCGCGGACGTGCATACGCAACGTCACGTCTGGTCGGTCTTCGATGGCGAACGGCAGCGCTATCGGATGCCGGTCCCCGGAATGACGGTGCCGGAGAACTCTGTGGAGGCCGGCTGGAGAAGCTGGATTGAAGAGTCCCACGATGGAGCTGGGAACGTCACCTCGATGCGGTCATTCCTCGGCGAGAAGGACACCAAAGCGCCTCGGTCGATTGCAGATTCGGTCGCGCGCGGGTTTGGCCGTTTGGCGTCGCGTACGCGGACACTGACCCCGGCGACGTCGATGGTGACGAACTATGGTTACGCGGAGAAGGCACCGGAGAAAGTGCCGGATCCTGCGCCTCCCGGGTTTTCAACGACAACAGCTCCCGCACCGTACTCCGGTCTTCTGGGTCGCACGGAATTCCTCATTGGAAGCGATGCAGTGGCCGGAACGGTGATCAGGCGCGACGCCGCGCGCAGGATTTCGAACATTGCGCCGCTGGCAACCTCGACGCGCGAATCTTCATTCGGATACGACGAGCGAGACAGGCTGCAAACGTCGATGCTCAATGCGTTCAAGGGGGACGTACCGGGCAAGCCGGAGGTCGATGATTCCGTCGATGATGCGGACTTCCGAACGACGCGCTCGGTCATGCGTCTGAGCTCGGACGAGAAGACAAGGATCGGCTCGAATTGGCCATCCGTTGCACTGCCGTCGTTTGTGGCGACACCGAATGACGCGCATCAGATCGACACGTTCAATCTCGACAAGCTCCCTCCCGATTTGAAGTCGTTCGTATTCGCGGGAGGACGGCGAACGAGCGACGGAACGTGGCTAGCGGACTATGACTCGCTCGGACGGCTCGTTCGTCTCAAACGCGCGCAGCCGTCGACGACGGGGCCGAATCGTTATGAGTACGAATACGACCCGATGAACCGGCTCGTCGGCAGAACCGTCTGCATGAACGTCGAGAATCCTTGTCAGCTCGACTCGCAACTGCGTGACGGTCTCCCAGCCGAGACGACCTTCGTTTGGGATCCGATTTCGGATCGCCTCTTGAGCATCTTCCAAGCAGGTAGGGGTTCAGGCGCTTCCGTGGGCGAGTACGATGGCCTGCTCCGTCAGTACGTTCATGGTGATCAAGGCTATGACGACCTGATCGAGGTCGTGGCTTCGGACTCGCCGGGGGTTACGCCGAAGCGGTACTTGCCGCTATTCGACGAGGCGGGAACGGGCAACTTGACGGCGGTTCTTGCAGCGGACGGAACCCTCATCGAGCGAGTCCTCTATGGCGACAGCTATGGTGCATCGCCACGCTATCTACAAGGTCCGGTTATCGAGAAGGTGACACATAAGGTCACCAAGAACAGTCAGGGCGCGATTACGAACGTCGAGATCGCAGCGACGCTGAGCGAGAGAGTCGTCGCCGATTCATTGATCGCAGGGACGAGGCTCTCGGTGATCAAGTCGGACGGATCAGCGAGCAAGTCGAGTGTCCAGCCGGCACTGGACGCGAATGGTCAAACGATTCGTTGGTCATTGGGAGCAGCGGATTGGGCGGCGATCAACACGCCGGATACGAAAGCGGTGCAGGTAGCGATCAACACAAGCCTGCGTGCGACCGGGTGGGGCACAACCCCGGTGATGAAGCCTGCTGCCTGGATCCTGGCGCTGCCAGGCATCAGCTCGACCGCCGCAGAGCCGGTGATCGTCACGGAGCAAACGAAGACGATCGAACAGAGCAGCGATGAAGAGAGCGTTTTCGAAGTCCGTGATCTCTACCTTGTTGCCTCTGACACTTCGAAGACGAACCTGTTGACGGGGTTCAAGGGATCGCCATTTATCGATCCGGGGTCGTCATACGCGTTCTTCCGCGAGAGGTGGTATTCGCCGAATGACGGTCAGTTTCTGACCGATGACAAGGCGGGATATCGGGACTCGAGCTCACTGTATGCGTTCTGTGGGTCGGAGCCGATTTCCTGTTCGGATCCAGTTGGAATGAGTGGAACAGAGGCGGTGGCTGCAGCTAAAACGGCCGCGTGGCACACTGCGGTCGCATATGCCGGTGGCGGGGTGCTCGGCTTCATCAAGGGCATCGGTGGTGCCCGTGCCGCGGGTATTGCTGGAATAGGCGCGATTGCGGTTTTCGGTGTCCAGGCTACTGCCGATCGAATGAATCAGCTGACTGATGAAGGTGATTACAGTACGTGGCACGCGATCCAATTTGCCGCGGGTGATCTCATCATTCCTTTCAATGCGATCGCAGAGCGAATGACAGGTCTCAATCTCATAACTGGCGAACGTCTAACCGAAGAGGAAAAGGGACAACGCACCGGCACGGTGATTGGATTTGGGACGGGCCTCTTCGCCGGAGCTAAGGGATTTGGGCAAGGCGAAAGCGCAGCGCTGTACCTCCGCGAAAACTACCAGATCACTTTTCGTCCGCCGATGCCGGTCACGATTGGCGGATTCGACCCTGGCTACTTGAAGATTTCTCGTCGGCGTCTTCCGGGCGTCGCTGAAGAAATTGAATCGGGAAATTTGCGCGTAATAACCGAGAGATCACCGCTAATTCGCGAAGATGTCCCGCATGAGCATCACGTCTTTCTTAATCATTTAGATGATTACTTCAATGAGAACTATGAGGAGTTTGACGTTCAGCAATATGCCGTAGATATTGATAGGACACTTCACGAGCTGGTTCATTTGGGGCGTGGGAAGAATGGGTTTGGGTTTAAGGCCGGATGGTGGGAGAAGCTGCTGTTCGAACGAATCGCGGTCATGGAAGAGGCGCAAGGCGGTCGCCCCCTTTCGCATGAACAACTCGAGCAAGTTGGTCGCGGTCTGTTAAGAAGATTTGGGGTGGATGACGTCGAATGGCATCCGTACACAAAGGGGAGGCGCTGATTCATGCATCCGCTTTGGGAGCCTGGATGGGAGGAGCGACTTTCGGCTGCGATACTCGCGAAAGGTTACGGCAGCGTGCTTGAGCTGCTAAAGGTGAATCCGGCAATAACCTATGCTGATCTTACGGGTGTAATCGGTATTCCGTTTGCCGAGGTGCAATTGCAGTATTTGGCCAATGAGGAGGCCGTGCGTGAGGGCTGCCTGTTCTGGGTGGCCCGCGACATATTCGCTCGAAAGGTCGTCGAACACTTCCCCGAGGGCTGGCGGATAGGCGATGCTTATGAGTCACCTCGGTTATCGTGTTTGGGTGATTGGGGTAGTACAGTGCTCTGGGCTACCGATGAGCCTTCAGTGCGGCAGGCCGTTATGGGTATTACGCGTTCAATTTCACACGATCCTCCTCCGCCTGGATGGATGCCTGCAGGTCCTGATGATCCATTGATCGTGAAGCGAATGGCCGAGTTCTGGCCGAGTACTGTGTCATAGGCGAGTGTCACGCAATGCGGGCGAGAAGTTGCTCGCGTGAGATCTCAAGGTGAGCAGTGTAGTGCCCCAATGGGAATTGCAGCGACCAGAATTGGAAGATTGTGAGCGACGCGAAGATGGTCCGTTCGTTGACAACTGATGTGAATTGATCGGAGACGATCTGGTTTGCGCGGCAAATGGGGTTTGAAGGCAGGGCGCTGCCACGGCGCTCGGAAGGACGCATTCGCGGAACGGGCGGGGACTGTCTCGATTACGCCGCGTCGGCGGTTGGGACGAGATGCGGAAGTAGTCGTTCAGGATCGGCGTAGACGATCTTGAACGGTAGCTCTATGCCGACATCGTGTCTGAGCGTCTCGATTTTGGTCGAGTGACCGAAGTACACATCGGCAGGAGTCGCGCCGTCGAGTCCTTGATGCGGACGAAGGGTCGCGTAGTACTTCAGGGCGATTCCAACACGCTCCTCGAGATGCGCGCGATGCAGCGGCGGGCGAAAACGGACATCCAGCATCTCCTTCAGCGTCCGCCAGAATCGTTCGATGATGGCAATGGAACCGCTGCGACCTACTGCGCCGAATCGATGCAGGATGCCGTGTTGAGAAAGAAGGCCTGCAAAGGCCTGACCCTTGAACTGCGAGCCCTGATCGGTGACGAAATGCTTTGGTTTGCCGTGGCGATCGATGGCTTCGCGAACAGCCTCCGCGATCTCCGCGCTCGATGGCTCGCTCCAGAACACGCGAAAGGCGACAGGGAAGCGCGAGTAGACATCGAGCACGACGACGACTTTCAGCATCCACGCCTTGAGGAAGCTCGCGATTGTCGTGATGTCGGTCATCCAAACGTGATTTGGCGCGGTGGCGATCAGCAGCTTGTCGGTGGGGGTCGGGTCTGGAGGAGTTGGCGCAGAAGGACGGGGTGCTTTTCGAAAACGACGAACGGTCTCGCGACCGATCGTATGTCCGGCACGAATGAGCATTTGTGCGATCGTCTTGCTGCCGCCGACCTTCATTTCGTCGAGCATCGCGACGAGCCGTCGCGTCACGTCACTCTTCGTTCGAAGCGGTGGCGTAGCCTTGAGTAGTGAACCGACGGTCTTTGCGTCCGGCTCGCGAGTCGCCTCCGAAATCCAGCGACCGATCGTGATGGAATCGACCAGAAATCGCTCTGCTGCTTCAACATGAGACAGGCTGTAAGTTCGGACGAACTCCACAATGCGGAACCGCTCTTCGGGTGAGTAGCGCTTGCGCTGCGCAGGCAGCATGCGGCGAAGGCGGCCGCGCAGGATGTCGAGCTCCTCGCGTTGCTCGATTGTCTTGAGCTCGGCGCGAGAATGCTCGGCGAACTGGTGAGCGAAGCGATGATCGGACTCGCGCCACTCAGCAAGAAGAGCGGCCTTGCCAAGGAGGAGCATCTCTTTGGTGCGAAGAAGCAGGTGAACGGCACTGGTGGAGATGTTGCGACTCTTTGCCAGGGCAGCGATCGCGCGTTTGTCGAGCGTGGTGCGAGTTTCCAATGAAATGCGGCCTTTCCAGAGATTTGGAACGGCTCAGAACCTGCCCGGGCGCGTTTGCCATTCCGCAGCTTGGGAGTGGTTTCAACGCGAGACGAACGATTCCACGCGCCGCACCGAGTCGAGAGTCGCTTTCGAGATCAACCATTGCGAGGGTAATACTTCTACAGGTCGTGGAGTGATCGCCATCCGTCGCGCCCGCCTTTCTCGGAATCGATGGAGCGACGTTCGAGCGCGCTGTCTTTGTGCCTACGATCGAAGCCATGGACGAGTCTCGTCAGCGTCTGTTTTGCCAGGATTGCGGAAGTGATGATCTCCGCTACTCCGAGCTGATCGTCGCGGTCTACGACGTCCGAGGGAGGGATGACGTTGGGAACCTGCTCGTTCATCTCAGGCACATCGATGAGCTGGATGGCACGCATCCGGAGATGCACTGTTACACGTGCGGCGCCGATTTCGTCGAAACGCGCGGCATGTTCGCGGGAATCGTGCATATGAATGCGCGCGCTTTCGGTGTTTGATCCGCCGTGCGTGATTGTTGTTCACGAGGCTTGATATGGATTATCCGTGGTGGACGATCGATGCCTCTGCGTGGGGATTTCATGAAGAGGACGAGATTCGCTGTCTCGAGTGCGCAGAGGCTAGCGGCAAGGCGCTCGGTTGGGAGTTGACCGATCTCGAGATCAATCAACTCGGTGGAGTGAGCTGCCGGGATTGTGGGCAGATCTGGCCTGCAATCCATATGAATCTTCAATGTGCTTGTGCTGCCTGTTTGCACTCGATCAAACGCGAGGGGAGCAAGGCGAGTCGATCTGAGCCCGGCTCATGAGGCTTCGTGCAACGACAGGATCATGGGCGGTGGGCTAGGTCGCTTCTTCCTCCAGCGGGGCGACAGGCGCCTCGCCTGTCGGCTCGGTGCACAGGCGAGGGCGCCTGTGCCCCCACGGGATGTCATCACCTCTTCGGATGCGCTTTGAAGAATGCCCAGATCGTCTCGGTCGCATCCATATTCATCGAAGCCACGCCGAGGATTTTCGTGACGGTGCGCTCGAGCCGGAGAGGGTGACCGGGCCAGCGGTGGCCTCCTCCGGCGATCTCGTACCACTCGACCTCGGTTCCTGCGCGGCAGCCGGTGAATGTCCTTCTTGTGATGGAGGTGCCGTCGTTGTTTGCCACCGGCAGCGCGAACGTCGTTGGTTGCGGTGCACAGCCATTCGCTGCACTCCATAGTCGTTGCGTTGCTCTCGAGCTCTCCACTCTTCCGCCGGCGCCGATGTGTCTTGGGCCGCCGGCTTCGCCGCCTTCGAATGGAATCAGCGGATCGGCCTCCCCCTGGATGCCGATCACTGCAATCGGTTCCGCGGGGTGACAGGTCGACGCGATGTTGCTTGCGATACTTCCGATTACCGGTCCGATCGCGGCGAACGAGCCCGCCATCTCGCAGCCGAGCCGGTTCGTGAAGACGCCGCCGTTCGAGACGCCGGTCGCGTAGATGCGGCGAGGGTCGATGTCGTGGGTGCGGCGGATCTCGGCGACCAGTTGCCGGACGAATTCGATGTCGTCCACTCCATCCTTTGCCGCGTTCGTCGTGCCGCGGCCGTCGTTCCAGCTCTTCTCGATTCCCTCGGGATACGCGACGATGAAGTGCTCGCGATCGGCCACCGCATCGAGGGCGCTGATCCGGGCGGTACCCTCGGGCGTCTCGCCCCCGCCATGGAACATCACTACGAGTGGGAGCGGACCGCGCGCGCCGGGTACGTGCAGCAAGCAGCGGCGTAGACGTCCCTGAACTGTGATGTGGATGCTTTGATCTCGCGAATGGGTTGCTCCGACAGTCAGGATTGCGAGCAGGACAGCCAGTTTGCGCATTTCGGCGAATAGTAATGAAATATCTGGCCCTCCGAGGGCCTTTCCCCCTACAATCACCGGCCGGCTTTTACCGGCCGTATCTTTTGACAATCTGCCAGCTTCCTTGGACCACCGCAGACGCGGGGTCCCGCTAGGCCAGAAGGAGGAATCATGAGGACTTACGAAGTCCTGTACATTCTTTCTCCGCAAGTTGCGGAGGAAGAGGCGACGACGCTGACCACAGAGTTCAAGCGCGTCGCGGAGTCGCTGGGTGCCACGCTCAAGAACGAAGAAGCGTGGGGCCGCCGCCGGCTCGCATATCCCATCAACAAGTCGACCGAGGGCATCTATCACCTGCTCGTCTATGAGACGACCGGTGGCCTTTCCGAGCTCGACCGCCGCATGAAGAACTCGGATCGCGTTCTTCGTCACATGATCGTCCGCGTGGATGAAGACATCAAACGCGCCGATAAGCTCGCCAAGAAGAATCCCAAGAAGGAGCGCGTCCGCCCCGCAGCGCCGCAGGCTTATCCGCCCGCAGCCGCTGTTGAAGAGGCAGCGCCCGCCACTGGCGGCGACGACGCGCAGGCGTAAGGAGATCGAACGATGGCCACAATGACTGGTGGTTCCAGGCGTCCCGAAGGCCGCGGCGGCGATCGCCCTCAGGGCGGTCCGGGCGGAGGCCCGGGCGGAAAGAAGAAGTTCTTCTACCGCCGCAAGCGCGTCTGCAAGTTCTGCGTCGAGAAGCTCGAGTACATCGACTACAAAGACGTGAAGATGCTGCAGCAGTTCATCCCGGAGCGCGGCAAGATTCTTCCGCGCCGCATCTCGGGAACCTGCGCACTGCATCAGCGCAAACTGCAGAACGCGATCAAGCGCGCGCGGATCGCGGCGCTGCTGCCGTTTGCGACGGACTAAACAAAGCTTTTTTTTGAACAGGCGAGGGCGCCTGTTCCCCACTGGAACAGAACATGACTGACGTGATGCAAGACGCACCTGTTGAGATTCCGGGACGGCCGTTTGGCCGGATCGTCCGGAGTGTCTTCAGCTACGCGCTGCTCATCGGCGTCATGTCGTTTCCGCCGTTCACGCTGCTGCTGCCGGCCGCCGTCTTCTTCTGCGGCACGCGCAACGGACGCGCCGCCACCTGGCTCGCGTTCCTCCTCGGTGCCGCACTCGCCGCGGGTGTCGTCAACGTGTCGACCGCGCCGAAAGAGCTCAATCTCGAGATCGCAGGCCTCGCGTCTGTCGTCCTCGGGATCGGGCTCCCGGCGCTCGTCACGCTGCCGCTCATCGAACGCAACGGCTCCTTCGGCAATGTGCTCGCCTCCGGCCTCGGCGTCTCGATGGCCGGCATCGCGCTCGCCGAATATGGCGGCCGCCTGCTCGGCGGCGTCTCGTTGTACGCAGGCACTGTGAAGCAGTTCCAAGTGTTTTCCGAACGAACCCTCGCCGAGTACCAGAAGCAATCGCTTCCCTTCGGCGCGATGAGTCAGATGCGGCAGGTCTTCGCCTGGGAGATGAAAGTCATCCCGGCGATTCTGCTGATGATCGTGGTCATCGCGCTGGTGCTCAGCATCCTGCTGTTCGGCCGCGTCCGCGCATGGCTCGAATTCATTCGAACCCGTGAGGTGTCGCCGGCAAACAGCGTGTATCTCTTCCGCAATCTCTCGCTCCCCGAATGGCTGCCGTTTGCGTTCGTCCTTGGCGGACTCACTCCGTTCCTCTCGGGATTGCCTCAGGTGATTGCTGCGAACATTCTGGCCGTGACGCTCTTCCTCTTTTTTCTGCAGGGCGCCGCGGTTCTGCGAGCGATCCTGACGGCCATCGGCGTCGGCGTGCTGGGGAACGTCTTTGCGTTCACCCTGACGCTGCTGCTGGTGCCGTTCATGTTCATCATCGCCGGACTGTTCGATCCATTCTTTGATTTCAGAAAGTTCAGACGAAAGGATGACTCCAATGAAAGTCATACTGACTGACGAGATCCGCGGACTCGGTACCCGCGGCGACATCGTCACGGTCAAGGACGGCTACGCGCGCAATTTCCTGATTCCGAAGAATCTGGCGCGCGAAGCAACCGCCAGCAACCTCAAGTCCATCGAGCAGGAGCGCAAGAAGTGGGCGCTCCTGGCCTCGCAGGAAAAAGACGCAGCACAGAAAGCTGCCGCCAGCGTGCAGGGCGTGAAGGTCACGATCCAGAAGCGCGTCGGCGATCACGGACACCTCTTCGGTTCCGTCACGGCGAACGACATCGCGGATGCACTCGTGGCACGCGGGATCGCCGTCGACAAGCGCCGCATCGAGCTCGGACATCCGATCAAGACGGCCGGCGTGCACGAAGTCGATGTTCGTCTGCACCGCGAAGTCTCCGCGCACATCCAGGTGGAGGTCGTTCCCATCGGCCATGAGTCGATCGCGGAACCCGCTGCCCCGGCTGCCGCTGAGAACGCAACGCAGGCCTAAGCTAAACTCCCGGTAATGAGCGACGAGCAATTCGTCGATTCCCCTCCGGCGGGAGCGGCGGCGTGGCGCACCATCTGGCGCGACGACCGCCGCTACCGCCCATCGCGGAGACGCTGGCAGACCTGGCTGCTCCGTCTTTTCCGCCGTATCACCCGTCCGGATGCGGATCGCCAGCGCGACTTCAATCTCGCCGTGCTCGATCTCATCGACGACTTCCGCCGCGAGATCGATGCCGCACGCCGCGATGCGCGCGCCGATGTCGACACACTGCAACGAGATGTTAGACAGGCGGACGAGGCGCTGGCCGGCGACATCGGCAGGACGCGCGCGCTGATTCCTGTCGCCGCGATGCGGAATGATGCGTTGCTCGCCGCGCTGGATCAGAAGATCGAGACGGTGGGCGTGCGGATTCGGGATTTGATGAATGCACAGGCGGCAGACAGCAGACAGCAGACAGCAGGCAGCGCCGACTTCGTTTATCGCCGGCTCGAAGATTCTTTGCGGGGGTCTGAGGCTGAGGTGCGTGACTCCGTTGCGCACTACGCTGCGCTTGCGCGCGAGCATTCGCCTTTGATCGATGTCGGGTGTGGGCGAGGCGAGCTTCTCTCGCTCGTTCCTGGCGCGCGCGGGTTCGATACGAATGAGCGCTCTGTCGCCGATCTCGTTGCGCGCGGGCTCTCGGCTGCCGTTGCCGGGATCCCGGAGTGCTTTGCCCAACTCTCCAATGCATCCATCGGTTCCGTAGCCGCGCTGCATGTCGTCGAGCACCTGCCCGTCGACATCCTCTTCGCTTTCTACCGTGAGTCCGCGCGCGTGCTGCGCGACGGCGGGCTGCTCATCCTCGAGACTCCCAACGCCGAATCGCTGCTCGTCTCCGCCTCGGAGTTCTGGCGCGATCCGACGCACCTTGCGCCGCGCCATCCCGCCGCGCTCGTCCTGCTGGCGCGCGAGCATGGCTTCGTCATCGATGAAGTGCGTGCGGTCCATGCGTTCCCCGAGGGGACGAGGATCGCGATGCTGGAGAGCGATCCGCCGGAGTTGCAGCGCGTGATTCATGCGGTGAACGACAGGCTGTTCGCGCCGCAGGATCTGCGGCTGATCGCGCGGCGCCAGCGATGAGCGAGTTCGTGCTCGAGCCGCAGCTTCGGCGCTGGCCGGATGCACGCCGTGCTTCCGTCCCGCTCGTTCATCCACTGCTCTTCGCCTACCTCGGGCTGATGCTCGGAGCGCCGGTCGCAGCGCTGCTCGCGTGTTACAACGCGATCGTGCTGCGGCGCTGGGTGCTGCTGCTGGTTAGTCTCGCTTGTGGCGTGGCCGGCTGGTTCGCATTCATCGAAACGCTGACCGCGCTGCTGGACACCGGCTACGCGTTCGTCGCCGGACGCGCCGTCTACTTCGCCTTCGGTTGCGTGCTCTACTTTCTTCATCGCCATCACACCGAGGGGCACGTGTTTCTCGGAGGCAGGCTTCTACCCGTGCTGCCGATGTATGCCGGCGCGTTTCTCCTCCTCATGATCATGCCGATCCGCCTGTTTCTCTGGTTGCTCGGGGTGTGGTCATGAACGACGATCCGAAACTGAGTCTGCACGTCACGCGGGCAGCGCAGATCTATCAGCTGCTCGCCGTCGGTCAGTACGAGCGCGCGAAAGAGCTCGCGGCGCAACAGATTTCGGATGCGCCCGACGATCCGTCGAGTTACGTCGCGCTCGTGTCGGTGCTGATGCGCGAGCGAAATCACGACGGCGCGATCGCGGCCGCGAATCGTGCGATCGAGCTCGCGCCGGAGTGGGCCGGAGCGTGGCGCATGCGCGCGACCGCGCTCTATCAGGCGGGCCGCTTTGCGGAATCGGAAGCGAGCATCATCGAAGCGATTCGCCTCGAGCCGGACGACGCCGGGGCGTTCACGTTCTACGCGCGGCTGCTGCACGTCACCGGCAAGAACGAGAAGGCGCTCGAGCTCGTGCGGATCGCGCTGGAGCTCGATCCCGATGACGACGACGCGCAGCGCCTCTACGCCGCGCTGCTGCACGAAGTGCATCCGAAACGCTGGAAGATCTCCGAAGAAGCGGCGCGGCGCGCGATCGAGTTGAATCCCGACGACGCCGATGGTTACGCAATCCTCGGCTTGCTCGTGATGACGCGGCGGCAGTTCGACGAAGCGGAGGGGCTGTTTCGGACGGCGCTGGAGCTCGAGCCGTTCAATCAGCTCGCGCTGCGCGGACTCGCCGAAGTCGTCATGGGCAAGAACCTCTTCTACAAACCCTTCCTCGGTTACGCGCTGTTGATGCAGCGCCTGGGCGACGGCGCGCAGTTCATGGTGGTCGGCTCGATCTGGGCGTTCGCCTCCGTGCTGAGCCGCAGCGTCAAGGACCCGGCGTCGACGATCATCACGATCGCTTATCTCGCGCTCTGCGCATACACCTGGTTCGCCACGCCGATCATGCGGGCGATCCTTCGGCGGAACTATCCATGGATCTGAGCTCGACACTCGAAACACTGCGCCGCGCACTCGTGCAGGCGCCTGACAACGGCTTCCTCTGGCTGCAGGTCGCGGAGATCCTCGACCAGCTCGGCCGCAACAGCGAAGCCGAGGAGGCGGCGCGCGAAGCGCTCGTCCATCTCGATGACGACGAAGCGCGACAGCGCGCGCGGGCTCTGCTGCCGGTCGAGAAGAAGGCGGAAGGGCCCTCGAACGTGCTGCGGCTCTTCGCCGGCGGCAAGGGGAAGGAGGAGGCTAACGATTCGCTGCAGCAGGTCACGCGCGAGTCGCTTCGCTTCGGCGATGTCGGCGGGCTGGACGACGTGAAGGAAGAGATCCGGATGAAGATCGTCGTTCCGTTCCAGCATCCGGAGCTCTTTCAGAAGTACGGGAAGAAGATCGGCGGCGGCGTGCTGCTGTACGGCCCGCCGGGTTGCGGCAAGACGCTCCTGGCGCGGGCGACGGCGGGCGAGTGCGACGCCGCGTTCATGAACATCACGATCGAGTCGATTCTCGACATGTACTACGGCGAGTCGGAGCGCAAGCTTGCGGAGACGTTCGAGCTCGCGCGCGCCAAGGCGCCGTCGATTCTTTTCTTCGATGAAGTCGAAGCGATTGGCGGCAGCCGGCAGATGATCAAGCACAGTCCGGGGAAGTCGCTCGTCAATCAACTGCTCGCGGAGATGGACGGCGTCTCGTCGCAGAACGCGAAGATGCTCGTCATGGCGGCGACGAACGCGCCGTGGGCTGTCGACGCAGCGCTGCGGCGTCCGGGGCGCTTCGATCGTGTGATGTTCATTCCGCCGCCGGATGAAGCGGCGCGGCTGGAGATTCTGCGGCTGCACCTGCGCGAACGGCCGGTGCACAGCGACGTGAACATCGGCGAGATCGCAAAGAAGACGAGTGGCTATTCGGGCGCGGATCTCTTCGATCTCGTCGATCGCGCGACGGAGTATCCGTTGACCGAGGCGATTCGCTCGGGCGGGATGAGGCCGGTGAACAAGGATGATTTCGCGAAGGCGCTGAAGAAATCGAAGCCGTCGACGCGCGAGTGGTTCTCCGTCGCGAAGAATTACGCGACGTTCTCGAATACCGGTGGGCTGTACGACGATCTCGTGGAGTACATCGAGAAGCAGAAGATGTAGTGGGGGACAGGCGCCCTCGCCTGTCCAATGAGCGGACAGGCGAGGGCGCCTGTCCCCCACGGGAAACTACCCCTCGAACGGCATCACATCCACCGTTCTTGTTTTTGGTGGTGGCGGTCTGTGGCCGTGCGGGAGCACGAGGCCGAGGATGAGTCCGGAGATCACGCCCGCGCTGTGCGCCCATTCGTCGATCACCGGGATGAACAGCGGCAGCGTCACGTTCACCGCGGCCCAGAACATCAGTTGATACATGACGAAGCGCGCCCACTTCTCCTCGTGCAGGTGCGAGCGGCGGATCGCGAGGATCAGAGCGCCGAGGATCCCGAGCACGGCGCCGCTTGCGCCGACCGATGCGCCGCCCTCACGTAAATTGATCGCGCTCGTGAGCGAGGCGCAGATGCCGGTCGTGAGATAGACGAGGAGAAATCTTCGCGAGCCGAACTCCGACTCGTACAACGAGCCGAGCTGAAAGAGCGCGAGCGAGTTGAGGAACCAGTGCACGAGGTTTCCGTGGAGGAACATCGCGGAGACGAGTCGCCAGTACTCGTGCTGCCTGACGACGTCGCTGGTGATCGAGCCGATCTCGACGAGACTGCTGATGCTGATGGGGGCGATCGGAATCTCATACCAGCGCTCGCCAATCGGCGCGCCGAGGAGGCACTCGATGAGGAAGATGATCGCGATGAAGAGAAGCATGGCGCCGGTGAGCGGCGCGTCCCTGAGCCGCGTCATCCTTTCTCCATGAAACCGGAAACGCGGCGCATGAAGAAGTGCGCGACGCGAGGGAACATCTCCTTCAGCCGCATGTACGCGCCCGCCGCCCACGGCACGATGCGGCGATACGTTCCATCCTCGGCCGACCTCACGACGACGCGCGCGACGCGCTCCGGAGTGACGCCGAGGATGAGGCGCGAGGCGGCGGGCATCTTGCCGCGCTCTGCTTTCACGAAGAACTCCGTCTCAGTCGTGCCGGGACAGACGATCGCGACGCGCACGCCGCGGCCTAACACTTCGTTGCGCAGCGCCTCGCTGAAGCCGATCATCGCGAACTTCGTCGCGCAGTAGCCGCCCATCCGCGCGTAACCCATGATGCCGGCGATCGATGCGACGTTGACGATCGTCCCTTCGCGGCGCGCGAGCATCTGCGGCAGCACGGCCTGCGTACAAAAGACGGTGCCGAAGTAGTTCGTCTGCATCATCGACTCGAGCTCGTCGGGGCGCGCGTTCTCGATGGCGTCGAAGATCGCGAAGCCGGCGTTGTTGATCAGCACGTCGACTCTACCTGCCGTTTCGATGAGCCGATTGCACGCGTCGCGATCACGAACGTCCGTGACGACGGTGGTGGCGGAGGTTCCGGAGGCCCGGCAGAGTTGGGCCACGGCGTCGAGCTCGGCGGCACGGCGGGCAGCCAGCACGAGGGATGCACCGCGTTTCGCCAGCTCGAGGGCAACGGCGCGTCCGATGCCGCTCGAAGCACCCGTGACGACGACCGTTTTTCCTTTCCAGTTCATACGTTTGCGAGCTGTTTCCTGTGGCAGGTTTATAGCATTGACTTGCCGAATCAGCGGCACCTATACTCGGCCCGATCTCGGATCCCCGAGCACGGTCGCGTTGTATCGAACCACCCCTCACTGGCGCAGGAGGCCGTATGCCGTTCGAAGAAGTCAAGAAAATCTGGATGAATGGACGGCTCGTCGACTTCGCCGACGCCAAGATTCATGTCCTCACGCACGCCGTTCACTACGGTTCAGGCCTCTTTGAAGGGATTCGTTGCTACAACACGGCGAATCAGGGGCCGGCGATCTTCCGGCTTGACGAGCATGCCCGCCGTCTCTACGACTCCTGCAAGATCTATCGCATGGAGGTCCCGTACACGTTCGAAGAGTTCAAGCAGGCGTGCATCGAGACGGTCGCGGCGAACGAGTTTCAGGATTGCTATCTGCGTCCGATCGTTTATCGCGGCTATCACTCGCTCGGCGTGTTTCCCGGATCGTGCCCGGTCGATGTCACCATCGCCGCCTGGAAGTGGGGCAAGTACCTCGGACCCGAGGCGATCGAGCAGGGTGTGGATGTGCGCGTGTCGTCGTGGAATCGCATGGCGCCGAATACGTTCCCTGCGCTCGCGAAGGCGACCGGCAATTACATGAACTCGATTCTCATCCGCCAGGAAGCAGCGGCGGATGGTTACTCGGAAGGGATCGCGCTCGACGTCAATGGCTATGTGAGCGAAGGCTCGGGCGAGAACATCTTCGTGGTGCGCGACGGCCGCATCGGCACGCCGCCGCTGGGAGCCTCGGTGCTCGCCGGCATCACGCGCGCGAGTGTGATGCGCATTGCGCGCGACATGGGATACGAAGTCGTCGAGACGCTGATCCCGCGAGAGGCGCTGTACATCGCGGATGAGGTGTTCTTCACGGGCACCGCGGCGGAAGTGACGCCGATTCGCTCCATCGATCGCGTGAAGGTCGGCAGCGGGAAGCGTGGTCCTGTCACCGAGCGGATTCAGAAGGAGTTCTTCGACTACATCGGTGGCGCGATTCCGGATCGCTACAACTGGTTCACGCCGGTGTACACGCAGAAGAAGGCGGAGACGCCGGAGCTGGCGGCCACGTCTTCGCGCGCATAGAACAACGTCCAGTGGAGGCACAGGCGCCCTCGCCTGTGCATCGAGCCGACAGGCGAGGGCGCCTGTCGCCCCACAGGATAAATTCTTAGATCCAGCCCTTCTCTTTCATCGACGCGTAGCGATCGGCGCCGATGACCAGGTGATCGACGAGCTCCACGTCTACGAGGCGTAGTGCCTCGCGCAGCTTCTTCGTGAAGAGCGAATCGTGCGCGGATGGCGTCGCGTTTCCCGACGGATGGTTGTGATAGAGCACGACGCCGGCCGCGTTGTTGAGCACCGCGTAGCGCACGATCTCGCGCGTCGAGACGAGCGCGCTGTTGATCGTGCCGACGAAGATCGTCTGCTGCTTCAGAATGCGCTCGTGCGTGTCGAGCAGCGCGGCGCCGAGATGCTCCTGATGGAACTGATGCGTGCGGATGAGCGCGTCGCCGAGCGTCTGCGCTGAATACGCGATCCGCGCCTCGGGCATGTGCATGCGGCGCGCGATCTCGAATGCGGCGGCGATGCGCGTCGCTTTCGCGGCACCGACTCCTAGCACGCGCGCGAGCTCGGCGAAGTCGCGGCGTCCGAGCTGCGCGAGGCCGTCCGCCAGCAATTCGCCGGCGACATGCACAGCGCTGCGCCCGCGCGTGCCGGAGCCGATGAGCAGTGCGAGGAGCTCGGCGTCGGAGAGCGTCTGCGCGCCGTGCCTCAGCAGCCGCTCGCGCGGACGCTCGTCGTGCGGGAGATCGGCGATGAGGTCCGTCATTGCGACTCCAGAATCGCATCGACGATTGGCGGCGTGGCCTGCACGGCGGTGAGCGGAAGCGCGAGCGTGCATGCAGCGCCTGGTTGGGGATTGATCTCGATCGAGAGTCCGCGATGCAGCGTCACGAGTCCCGCCGCGGGATAGACGACGCTCGACGTGCCGATCACGAGGAGGAGATCCGCTTCCTGAATCGATTTCACCGCGCGATCGACCGCGTCGACGGGAAGCATTTCGCCGAACCAGACGACATCGGGACGCATCCGGCCGCCGGATGGCTTCTCGCGAAAGATGTTGCCGTGCAGCTCGATGACATCGCGCGAGCCGGCGCGGGCGTGCAGCCCGTCGACGTTCTGCGTGACGACGACCGCGGTTTCGAGCCGCGCGATCGCGAGGTGTGCAGCGTTTGGTTGGGCTTCGCGAATGAGCTCGCGGCGCCAGCCGTACCACTCGAGCACGAGCTCCGGATCGCGCGCGAACGCCTCCGGAGTCGCGAGATCCTCCGCACGGAAGTTGCGCCAGAGTCCTCCGTCGCCGCGGAAGGTGGGAATCCCGCTCTCCGCCGAAACCCCCGCGCCGGTAAACACGACGACGCGCTGCGGCCGAACACGTCGAACCGCATCAATCGCTCGCTGCAGCATCGCACACGAGCTTACCTCGGTCTACGAGGAGGAGAAGGGGTCAGGTCGAAAGTCGAAAGTTCGCTCCGACAGTTGTAGAGAGAGGACGAATTTTCCACGGGGTGCGGAGCGAACTTTCGACTTTCGACCTGACCCCTTCTACGCCGGGTGTCCGGGTTTCGCAGAGGCGAGGAAGCCTGATGCACCGGCGAAGAGTCCGACGCCGAACACGTACCAGAGCGGCGCGAAGGTGCGCGGGGCGGTGAGGATTCCCATGCTGCCGAGAACGAGGACGGTGATCGATGCGAGAGCGAGCAGCATCATCAGCGCGCCGCTCAGCTTCATCAGCACCGGCACCATGTGCGTGCGCGATCCGAGCGCGGCGAGGAGCAGTCCGAGAAACGTTCCGGCAGGGAACATGACCCAGAGCGTGAGGTCATTCGTCACGCTAAGCATCCCGATCGATGATGCCAGGATGCCTGCCCCGGAGATCAGGCCGAGGAGCATCAAGACGGCGCCCGCGACAAGGAGCATGGTGTTGCAGTTTATCCTGAGCTGCGCTCAGGATAGACGTTAAACCTGAGGGACGTTCTTCTCGTTGATCTGGATGTACGCGTCTTTGCGCAGGCGGTCGATGTAGGCCTTGAAATCGCGCTGGAACGCGTCATCGCCGGCATCCTTGCGGATCTTGTCCTTCAGCGACTCGAACGCGGGCACTTCGGACGGCAGGCGCGTCTCGACTTTCAGGATGTGCCAGCCCGACTTCGTGGTGAGGGGTCCGATCACGGTGCCTGCCGCGCTGTTGAACACGGCCTTGTCGAGATCGGGGAGGAGCTCGCCTCGTGCGACTTCGCCGAGGTCGCCGCCTTTGTCTTTGGATCCGGATTCTGAGAAGGTCTGCGCCAGTTTCGCGAAGTCTCCGCCGCTGCGCGCCTGCGCCGCGACGTCGTTCGCCTTCTGCTCGGCCTTCTGTGCGCCAGCCGCATTCTCAGGACGCAGCACCACGATCTCGCGCAGATGCGCGCGCTCCGGCAGGCGGTAGCGATCCTTTTCGCGGTCGTAACGCTCGCGCAGTTCGCGATCGGTCAGCTCCTCGCGGCTGCGCAGCTCGCGGCCGAAGACCTTGTTGCTGATCAGCGTATCGCGCAGTCTCGCTTCCATGTCGGCGCGCGTGAGCCCCGACTTCTTCAGCGAGTCTTCGAATTGCTGGTCACTCGCGATGCCGTACTGCTCCTTCAGCCTCGCCACCGCTTCCTTCATCTCGGCCTCGGTCACCGTGACGCCGATGCGGTCCGCGCGATCCTTGACCAGCAGCTCGCTGATCAGATCGTCCATGAAGGTCTTCTTGAACTCCGCCTTCTTTGCGGCCTGCTGCTCGAGCGGAACGGTCTGCTCGATTTCCGAGAAGCCGTCATGAATGCGCTTCGCGTATTGGCTCGTCGTGATGATGCGATCGCCGACGCGCAGCACGATGGCTTCGACGACCTGTGCCGCGGAGAGGCTCGTCGCGGCGGCGGAGAAAACGATGGCAAGTGCGAGTTTTTTCATAGTGTTGAATCCGAGTGTGAGACGGGTCATGAGCACAACAAGTTCGGTAGGGATTTATTCGTTGTCCGACTTGGGGAGAGTCCCCGAGTAGGCGAACGGGAGGCGCTTGGTCAGGATTGTGATCGGCATGTCGGTCTTGCCCTTGACGACGAGCTCGGCCATGCGGGCTCGGACACCTTCCCGCCGCAGGTTGTCGCGAATCACGGGTGCTGCGGTCTGGAGGTCGATCGTACCGGCGGGACGGCGGTCATCGACTTTGAAGATATGGAACGAGTTGTCGGTCTGGATCACGTTGCTGACATGGCCCGGCTGCAGCCCGAAGATCTCGTCTTCGAACCGCTTCGGCAATTCGCCGCGGCTGACGTAGCCGATGTCTCCGCCCTTCTTCGCGTTCGGCGCGAGCGAGTGCGCGGCAGAGAGCTCCTCGAATGCGGCGCCGCCCTTCAGCTTCGCGGCGATCTCGTTCGCGAGCGCCTCGTCGTGCACGAGGATCTGCCGCACGTGGACTTCCTCGTCGCTCTTGTACTCGCCCGGATGCGCGTCGTAGTACGCCTTCACTTCATCGTCCGTGGGCTGAGAGACTTCGGTCGAGATATCGGCGATCAGTTTCTGGCGGCGCATCTCGTCGCGTTTCTCGACGACGGTTGTACCGACATCGGTGCGGACCGCGGTCGCGATCTTCTCCGCCGGGATCTCGACTCCATGGGAGCCGGCGTACTCGGAGAGCACGACTTCCTCGACATATTGATCGAGCAGCGCGCTCGAGACTTCGGGAGTGAGTTGCGCGAGATCGGTTCCCGCGTTGCGCTCGACATAGCGCTTGAAGTCCGAAAGCGTGAGCATCCGCTCGCCGACGCGTGCGACGACATCGGGCGGAGTCGACGGCTTGCGATGGCAGGCCGCGACCGTCAACAGAATCAGCAGGAAAAGCGGGAACCGGCGCATGGATCCGAGGCGGCGGGAGTGTAGCAGATCAGGCAGCAGGGGGCAGGCAGCAGACAGCAGGCAGCAGACAGCAGGCAGCAGGGGCAGGCAGCAGACAGCAGGCAGCAGGGAGCAGACGGCATTGAGCAGGTCGCAGACGGCGGAAGGGCCCTCTCCCCGCTTTCACGAGGGAGGGGGCCTGCTGTCTGCTGTCTGCTGCCTGCCCCCTGCTGCCCCGTCCTACCGGCAGCGCTCGTAGCGAATCACGCGCTCGCCGTTTCCGGGTCCCACGAATTGCAAGCCGTTCTTCTGCATGACTCCGATGGAGCCGATGAGCTCCGGATACGTCTCCGCAATGATCTTCTTCACCTCAGGATGCATGAACGCCTCGGCGATCAGCGCAGCAGTTCCTTCCGATGCGTAACCGCGGCGGCGATATTGCTCGAGGATCGAATAGCCGATCGTCCAGGCGCCGCCGGTCGGAAGACCGCAGCCTCCCCCGAAGCCGACCAGCGTGTTGGTTTCGAGCTCGATGAAGTAGCGAAGAAGCCACGGCTCGGATGCGGGATTTTCATCGAGTGCCTTGATCGAGAAGTCGAGCGGATCCTGATCGTAGTTTTCGACGGGCCAGTTGTCGGGGATGTTGACGCGCATGACATGCGCGAGTGCCTCGCGATCCTGCCAGGGAACGTTGTAGATCTCGCGAGTGCCTGAGCGCAGCTCGAGCCGCGCTGTGTAGATAGACGGGGACTGCATTTCGGTTTTCTCCTATTGGTGATACGGGTGGGTGGAGCGGAGAACCGTCAGGCTTTCATAGGCAGTCGGGCGGAGTGTAACACGAGGAGCGAGACTGCCAGGATCGTCAACATTCTCAAATTTCAAATTTCAAATTTCAAATTCGAAATTTGACGTTCCTAACCGGCGGCAATCCGCTTCAACAGCTCTTCGATCGCCTCGATCACTCCCGGCCCCTGCACTTTCATCGGAAACGACAGCGTGCCGTTCGGGGAGAACTTCACCTGTGGGTCGTCCTGGATCAAGGCGAGCAGTTTGTCGGGATCGATCTTCGCGGTCTGTGTCACTTTCATGACGCCGCGCGCGCCGTCGCGCACGATCGACACCACTCCGATCCTCTGCGCGAACTGCTTCACGCGGACGAAGTGCAGCAGATTGTCAACGTTGGCGGGGAGTGCGCCGAAGCGCTCGCGCATCTCGTTACGGATGTCCTCGAGCCGCTGCTCCGTCTGCGCGGAAGCGATCTTCTTGTAGAGCGTCATGCGGATGTTCTCTTCGCTGACGTAATTCTTCGGGATGTAGATATCGACGCCGAGGTTCATCGAAGTCTCGACTTCTTCCTCGATGCGCTCGCCCTTCATCTCGCGGATCGTTTCCTCGAGGAGCTTGGTGTACATCTCGAAGCCGACTGCGGCGATCTCTCCCGACTGCTCGCCGCCGAGGATGTTGCCTGCGCCGCGGATCTCGAGGTCCTTCGCGGCGATGCGGAAGCCGGCGCCGAGGTCGGAGAACTCCTGAATCGCCGCGAGGCGTTTGCGCGCGTCGCCGCTCAGAACGCGATCGCTCGGCACGAGCAGATAGCAGAACGCGAGGCGGTCGCTGCGTCCTACGCGACCGCGCAACTGGTAGAGCTGCGAGAGGCCGAAGCGTTCCGCGTGATTGATGAGGATCGTGTTGCAGGCGGGGATGTCGATGCCATTCTCGATGATGGTGGTCGCGATGAGCACGTCGTACTCGCGCTGGATGAAGGCGAGCATCGCGCGCTCGAGCTCGCGCTCGTCCATCTGCCCGTGACCAACGATGACGCGCAGGCCGGGAAGCAGCTTCTCGAGGTACTCCTTCATCGCGTAGATCGACTCGACGCGGTTGTGGACGAAGAAGACCTGGCCGCCGCGATCGATCTCGAACGCGATCGCGTCGCGGATGAACTCGTCGTTGAAGGGGACGAGCGCGGTCTGAATCGCGAGGCGATCCTTCGGCGGCGTCTCGATGACGGAGATGTCGCGGATGCCGGTCATCGACATGTGCAGCGTGCGTGGAATCGGCGTTGCGGACATCGCGAGCACGTCGATCGCCTTCTTCATCTGCTTGAGGCGCTCTTTCTGCGCGACGCCGAAGCGCTGCTCCTCGTCGATGACGAGGAGGCCGAGATCTTTGAAGTTGATGTCCTTGGAGAGCACGCGATGCGTGCCGATGACGACGTCGATCTCGCCCGACTCGATCTTTCGTACGATCTCCTTCTGTTCCTTCGCGGAGTAGTAGCGAGTGAGCAGCTCGATCGTGACGGGGAAGCTCGCGAAGCGGCGCATGAACGTGCGGTGATGCTGGAACGCGAGCACGGTGGTCGGCGCGAGGACGGCGACCTGCTTGCCGTCCATCACCGACTTGAACGCCGCGCGCATCGCGACTTCGGTCTTGCCGTAGCCGACGTCGCCGCACAGCAGGCGATCCATCGGCTTGCGCGATTCCATGTCCGCTTTGAGATCTTCGATCGCCGCGAGCTGGTCGTCTGTCTCGTCGAATTCGAAGGCGTCTTCGAACTCGAACTGCCACGGCGAGTCTTTCGAGAACGCATGACCCTGCACCATCTGGCGTGTCGCGTAGAGCTTGAGCAGCTCGTCGGCCATGTCGCGCATCGCCTTCTTCACGGAGGCCTTCTTGCGCGCCCAGGTCGTGCCGCCGAGCTTGTCGAGTTGCGGTTTCGCCTCGTCGCCGCCGCCGGAGTACTTCTGAATGAGATTCAGACTCTCCATCGGCATCAGCAACTTGCCGCCGCCGCTGTACTCGATCTCCATCACTTCGCGCTCGGTCTCGCCGAACGGGATGCGCTGCAGCCCGTGGAAGCGGCCGACGCCGTGATCGACGTGCACGATGAGATCGCCGGCTTTGAGGTCGCGCAGATCGGTGATGAACGCCTGCGTGGCGGCGCGGCGCTTGCTGCCGATGCGCGTCGAGGTCGGAGGCTCGAAGAGATCCCACTCGCTGTAGGCAGTGACGGCGATGTCTTCGAAGACGAAGCCGCGCGCGATCGCGCCGTCGGCGATCGTGAGGGAGTCCTTCGGGATGTCGAACTCTTTCAGCAGGCGCTCGACTTTCTCGGCGCCGCCCCTGGTCGCGGCGAAGAAGTACTGGCGATGGTCGCTGCGTCCGACATCAGTCGCGAAGTCAGGCAGGCGGTTGGTGTAGCGCGCGG
>JACXTT010001346.1_pt1 | contig 41020 bp, 37 predicted proteins | sample 9270951 | NCBI WGS metagenome assembly JACXTT01 (sample SAMN15532306, study PRJNA645909) | rock metagenome | isolation source: weathered quartz diorite | place: Puerto Rico | collected 2017-06-21
CCGATCGGCCTGTCGGGAATGAATACAGCTGCTTTCATGCCAAACCGAAACAAAATGCGGGAAAGGTACGTCCCACGAGCGCGAGCCGCGTAACAAATACTGTGCCGAACACTATTGGCGTCGACGTGACGTTTTGTCAGGAGGAAAAGGATGACAGTGGAATCCGGTGTGGCGATTGCTTCTGGCATCGTCACGATATTAACGGGTTTGGTCGCTTTAGTAAGGTACGTTCTGAACGCAACCGCGTATTGGCCTTCCAGCCCTCGGGTTCGGCGTGGCGTGTCGCGGCGGGCGTCGGATTCTATCAAATCGCAAGCGGTCGAAGCTGAAATTGATGAGGTTGGATCGGATGCGTCGGGAAGTAATTGGGAACGGTCCATTTGGCGAACCGCGCGTGATTTCCGCGCCGACGCGATGCCTGGGATTACCGCGTTTGTCGGGTTTTCGAGCGTAATCGTAATCGCCATGTTTCACAAGGTAATCAAAGGCGAGCTCTTTACACTGATCCCGATGAATCCTCCCGCACCGCTCTTCGGTTTCTTTCTCAGCTTAACTTCTGTCTCATTGGGGGCATTTTTTGCAGGGTGCGTGATTACAGTCTTCTTTCCTGGGAGTACTCCCAGGAACCCGCTATTGGCATTCTTCGGTGTCATGGGGGGATCAATCGCCGGCGGCGTCGTCTTCGATTTGGTCTCCCCCGAAGCTATCGGACTAGTTTGGGGAGCATTTGCCGGAATATGCGTTGGCCTCGCGCCGGTTTATGTGAACGGCACGATTCGACTCATCCGCCGTTGGCATGCCAAATCGGCAATCAAGAAAGCCATAAAGCATGTTGTGGCCAATTCATGGCAGAAGAATGACCTGTTCAATTATGGCGCTCAACAAGCAAATTACAAACTTGGACAGACGGCCAATTCATTCTTGCAATTCGAGTGCCCTGAAACACGTAAATGGGACTTGGATGAGGCTGCCCGCATTGTTGGAATCGATCCCGTACAGTTCTGGAAGGCGCAGTACAATAGGGATGACGATGGCCTTCTGCGAAGGGAATTAGCGAACAGGATCGCCTCTATCGCAATGAGCAAGATTCGGCGTAAGCGTTCCACGGAGCACTTGCAGGAATGAACTGAAACCAAGCTTAAGTCAAGTGGGACTCACCCATGCATCTCCACATCACCGCTATTTATGAAGCCGGCATCCTGAAACCGAGCGTGCCGTTGCCGGTTGCGGACGGTACGAAAGTTGACGTCATCGTCGTCGGTCCGCCGGAGCAGGCGTCGAAATCGCCGGCAGTGGTGCTTGCGGGAATCGCCGCCATGCCGATCGAGCCGGGGCCCGTGTTCAGTGGACGAGATCACGATCGCATCCTCTACGGCAAGAAGGAATCGTCATGATCTTCGTCGACACCGGCGCGTGGTTCGCCAGCGTCATCGCGGAGGATCCCGATCATGCCGCGGCGGAGGCGTGGCTGGCTCATAACCGTGAACCGCTTTTTACGACCGACTACATCGTCGATGAACTTCTCACCCTTTTGCGTGTCCGCGGTCAGAACAAGAAAGCAATCGCCGTGGGTACCGCGATCCTGGGCGGATCCATCACGTCCCTCTATTTCCTTACCAATGACGATTTTCAGGACGCTTTGCTCGTGTTTCAACAATATGCAGACAAGGAATGGAGTTTCACCGACTGCACGAGCAAGGTCGTCATGGAGAAACAGGGAATCACAATCGCGTTGAGCTTCGATCAGCACTTCCGTCAATTCGGAACCGTGACGGTGGTTCTGTGACGACCGAACCCGCGTCGTCGCGTCTTTGTCGAAATGCTACCATAACCTCTGTGGGACGCCCACTCCGTATCCCTGGGAATCGTCCGCCGCGGCGGATCATCCCGGGGCATGCAAAGGGATGATATCATGCTCCACCTCAAACTTCCCGATGGCTCCGTCAAGGAAGCGCCCGCCGGCGCCACCGCTCTGCAAATCGCCGAAGTCATCGGCAAACGCCTCGCCCAGGCCGCGATCGCCGCCAAGCTCGACGGCGAGATCGTCGATCTCAATCGCGAGCTCCCGGCCGACGGCGAGCATAGCTTTCAGATCCTCACCGAGAAGGATCCCGACGCGCTCGACGTGCTGCGCCATTCCAGCGCTCATGTGATGGCCCGCGCGGTGATGCGGCTCTTTCCCGATGTGCAGCTTGCCTTCGGGCCGGCCGGCGACTTCGGATTCTACTACGACATCGATTCGCCGACGCCGATCCGTGAGGACGACTTCCCGAAGATCGAAGCGGAGATGAAGAAGATCGTCGACAAGGCGGAGCCGTTCGAGCGGTTCGAGAAGCCGACTGCCGAGGCACGCGGGCTGTGCGCCGATCTGAAGCAGAAGCTGAAGGTCGAGCACATCGACGACGATCTCAAGCAATACCCATCTTTGAGTTTTTATCGCCAGGGCGAGTTCATCGACCTATGCCGCGGGCCGCACATTCCGCACGCCGGCAAAATCGGCGCTTTCAAGGTGATGACTATCGCCGGCGCCTACTGGAAGAACGACTCCACCAGGCCGCAATTGCAACGGCTCTACGGGACCGCGTTCTTTAGCCAGAAGGACCTTGACGCCTACCTGACCCGCATCGAGGAAGCCAAAAAACGCGATCACCGCGTGCTCGGCAAGCAGCTCAAGCTCTTCACCATCAGCCAAATGGTCGGCAGCGGCTTGATCCTGTGGATGCCTAAGGGAGCGACCGTCCGCGGCATTCTCGAAACCTTCATCAAGGACGAGCTGCTCAAACGCGGCTACTCGCCGGTCTACTCGCCGCACATCGGCCGGCTGGAGTTGTATCGCACCAGCGGGCACTTCCCGTACTATCGCGACGCTCAGTTCCCGCCGATGTACCATCGCCCCGCGGCCGGCACGCTCGATTTATGCCAGTACCGGCTCGCGATGGGGGAGATCGACGACAAGCGCGAGCACGAGTACCAGGAGTACATGAAGCAGGCCCACATGCTGCCTCCCGAGTACTCCAAGGAGACTTCGCAGGCGAAGAAGCTCGACATGATTCACGAGTTCGTGCTGACCTTGCTCAAGACCTTGCACGTGACTTTGCCGGAATACCATCGCGCGACGAATAACCAGGAACGGGCCGACGCGCTGCTGAAATGGCTCATGGATCAGGAAGGCTTCCTGCTCAAGCCGATGAACTGCCCGCATCACATTCACATCTACAAGGCGGAGCCGAGAAGCTATCGCGATCTGCCCGTGCGCCTCGCCGAGTTCGGCACCGTCTATCGCTACGAGCAGACCGGCGAACTGAACGGCATGACGCGCGTGCGTGGCTTCACGCAGGACGACGCTCACCTGTTCATCACGCCGGAGCAGGTCGAGTCGGAGTTCCGCGCCAACCTTGAGTTCGTGCTCTTCTTCTTCCGCACGCTTGGCCTCAAGGACTACCGCGTCCGGCTCGGCTTCCGCGACCCGGCCAGCACGAAGTATGTCGGCGATGCCGCCGATTGGGACGCTGCCCAGACCTCGCTCGAAGCGATCGTCAAATCGCTCGGCATGGCCTACAGCGTCGAGCCGGGCGAGGCGGCGTTTTACGGACCAAAGGCCGACTTCGTCGTCAAGGACTGCATCGGCCGCGAGTGGCAGCTCGGCACCGTACAGCTCGATTACAACTTGCCCAAGCGCTTCGAGCTGGAATACATCGGCGCGGACAACAAGCCGCATCGGCCGATCATGATTCATAGGGCGCCGTTCGGGTCGATGGAGCGTTTCATGGGCATCCTGATCGAGCACTTTGCCGGCGCGTTTCCGCTTTGGCTGGCCCCGGAGCAGGTGCGCATTATTACGGTCAGCGACAAGTTCCACGACTATGGCGAAAAGGTTGAGCGCCAGCTGCGCGAACGCGGCTTCCGCGTTGCCGGCGACTACCGCCCCGACAAGATGGGGGCCAAGATTCGCGAGGCCCAGATCGACAAGATTCCGTACATGCTCGTCGTCGGCGAAAAGGAACAGGCGGCCGGCGGCGTCGCCGTGCGCGCCCGTGTTGAGGGAGACCGCGGCATTAAGGCGATTGCCGAGTTTATCGATAATATCGACCGCGAGGTTCGCGAGCGGTCGTTGACGGCGGCGATCTAATCCGCTACGGCTTAGCGCTCGCTTGGCGCCATACGAGCGCTAAGCCGCACGCGGCAAAAATGTCGCGAAACTCATTTGCATTCCGGCGCCGCTTTCGATTAAGATAAGGGTTGAATATTTGTTCAAGGCCGGCGATCTTGCCGAGTCCACCCCATTTATTGGGAGTATCACCGATGGCCGTCATGTCGACCTTCAAACAGCAGTGCCCTAGTTGCGAGGCGATGATCAGCGTCAAGGAAAGCATGATCGGCAAAAAGGTCGAGTGTACCAAGTGCAAGGACAAGTTCGTCGCCGAACGCCCCGACGACGAGGACGACGCCCCGCAGGTGAAAGCCTCCGCCAAGAAGGACACCAAGCTCAACGGCAAGAAGAATACGGCCGTCAAGGAAGCCGGCGTCACCGCCAAGACACCCCTTCCCGCAGGCAAACGGCCCAAGCTCGAAGTCGATGACGAAGACGACGACGAGGAGAGCGGCAAGCCGCAGACCAAGACAGGCAAGAACAAGGCCGAGGCCAACGGCAAATCCAACGGCAAGCCGCCTTCAAAATCCCACGCGGACGACGAAGACGATATCGATGAGGACGAAGAGGAAGGCACTTCGAAGAAGAAGAAAAAAGTCAAGGCAGGCGCCGGTTCGTCCAACAAACTCATCATCGGCCTCGGGCTGGCCGTCGTCGGCGTCATCATCCTAGTCGTGGCGGCGATGTTCGTGATGAATAGCAACAAGCCTGCTGCGCCCAGAAACGATCAGGCCGGTGGCGGTGCGGGCGGCGCCGGCGGTGGTGCGGGGGGCGGCGGTGGCGGCGGCGTCAAGCCGATCGGCGGGGTCGGTGATCCGAATAACGACAAAAACAAGCTCCCGCCCGACGGCCCCAAGATCGACTTCAAGCCCCCGGTGGGCCCCGCGATTGCCTTGACCGACGCCGAGATCGCCAAGCTGTCGAACCTGTTGCCCAACGACACCGAACACGTTTTTCACGTCTTCGCCAAGGACCTGTTCAACGTCAACAGTTCGCTGCGCGAGGCGGCGTTCAACGCCCCCGGCGCGCTCGATGATGCGGAATTGAAAAAGCACCTCGGCTTCTCCGTGCTCGCGATCGACGATATCATCGTCGCCGAGAAATATACCTCGCCGAGTTGGAAGTATACGGTGCTTCATTTCAGCGAAACCATCAAGGAAGACACGCTAAAGACGGCACTCAAGCTGGAGGCGGTCAAAATCGACGGGCAGACCTGCTACAAGACGGCGAAGGCCCACCCGTGGCTCGACCACCTTGCTCGCTTTTCGTTCGGCGTTCCCAATCAATTGCGCGCCCTGGATAGTCGGCCGCGCGACAAGGCCTCGGTGATCCGCGTTCACAATGCGCAGACGCTGATCATCGCCGACGAAGCGCCGGTCAAGGCCCTTCTGGCGGCGAAAGGGCAGTTTCCGCTGCAATCGACCAAGCAGCCGCCGGTGAACCCGAATCCCGCCGGCATGGGCGGCGGTCCCAATCCTGGCATGATCGGTGGCAGTCCAAACCCCGGCATGATCGGCGGTGGCCCGAACCCTGGCATGATCGGTGGCGGTCCGAACCCGGCCATGATGGGCGGCGGTCCGAACCCAGGCATGATAGGTGGCACGCCAATGCCGATGCCCGGAACGATGGGGGGCACGACACCGCCCATGCCGATGCCGGGAATGATGGGCGGCGGCTTGATGACCGGAACTCCGAGCCCTGGCATGATGGGAGGCACGCCAAATCCGATGATGATGGGAGGCACGCCAAATCCGATGATGATGGGGGGCACGCCGAATCCGATGATGATGGGTGGTGCTCCGAATCCTCTGATGATGGGCGGCGGCCCGAATCCTAATATGGGCGGCGGCACGCCAAATCCAAACATGGGGGGTGGTGTTCCCGCGCCGCCGCGCGACGAACGATATATGACCATCAAGCCTGCCCTCAAGTCCATCCTTGATCGCATGGAGACGCGCAGCCCCGACGGCAAGGAGAAAGTGCTGTTCAGCTCCGTGACCGATATGGACGCCAATCGGCTGGATGTCAAGGATTTCAAGGATACCGTGGTGCGCCGGCCCCGGCAATTCTGGGATGTGACGATCCTGCTGACCGAGCGGAAGCCGCGCATCCGCAATCTGGGCGCCTCACTGATCCAGAAGGAGACACTGAAGTACCAGTTCCGCAATGAGCTGCTGTGCGCTCAGGAAATCGACGCCAAGGAGTTTCACCAGGAGATGATGGATCGCACGGCCTTTCAGGTGGCGCGGTTCATTCAGACGTTGACGAAGCACGAGGTGCGTCTGCCGACGGTGGAGAAGGAAAAGCCTGTGATGCCTCCGGGTCCGATGCCGCCCGGACCAAGGCCCCCGATGCCGATGCCGCCCGGTCCGATGCCGCCCGGTCCGATGCCGCCCGGTCCGATGCCGCCGCAGCCGGAGGAAAAGAAACCCCAGGAGGCCACGGTATCGCGCATCACGCTGAGCCAGGATCGGAGCACCGTGGAGTTTGTGCTCGACCTGGTGCTCGATAACCCAGCCTTGACGCATATCCAGGCTATCTCCACGCTGGTCGCCAGCGCCACGCGCGGGGAGATGGAAGCCTCCGCCGACGCCTCGCTGCGGCACGCGCTGGGCAAGTCCGGACTCCTGGTGGGTGAGAAGGGGCTGACGGATCGCGAGGTTCCGCAGGGACGATTCCCGCCGGGCGCGTTCAAACGCGACCGGGCTGCCTTCATCACCGATCGCGAGCCGCGCAACCGCATCAGCTGGATGGCGGGCCTGTTGCCGCACCTGGGCCACCAGAACCTGTACAACAAGGTTCAATTCAACCAGTCGTGGCGCGAGTCGAACAACTGGATGGCGGGCAACACGGTGGTGCCGCAGTTCCTTGATCCGATGTATCCGGACACGGCCCGCTACGTGGCGATCGGCGATTTGCCGCTCGATTTCGCCGCCACGCACTACGTCGGCATCGCCGGCATCGGGCTCGATGCCGCCTCGTACAAGCGCGGCGATCCCGCCACCGACCACAAGCGCGGCGTCCTCGGTTACGACGACTCCGCCAGCCTCGCCGAGGTCCGCGCCGGCCGCGGTATTTCCAACACCATCCTCATGGCCCAGGTGCCTCACGACGGCGTCACCGGCGTCAGCCCCTGGATCGCCGGCGGCGGCGCGACCCTGCGCGGCGTCCCCGAAAAGAACTCCATCGCCCCCTTCGTCCTCTCCACCGATCGCAATGGCAAAGCCATCAATCATCAAAACAAGCGCGGCACCTTCGTCATGATGACCGACGGCTCCGTCCGCTTCATCGACCAGAACGTCTCCGACGAAGTCTTCAAGGCGATGTGCACGGTCGGCGGCCCGTCGCCCAAGGCTTTCGACCTCGACAAGATCCCTAACACGCCGCTCATCCCGGCGCCGGTTGTCAACAAGGAAGACGCTCCGCCGGTCGACGTGAAACCGCCAGAGAAGCAGCCGCCGGTCGAAAAGAAGCCGGTGCAAAGAGAGCCGGAAAAGGCCCCTGCGGTCGTCGTGCCCGATGACGCCAAGCTGCTGCAAGGCGTCTGGACGGCGGTCCAGCTCGAGGCCGGCGGTCAGCCCGCCCCGCCGCAGATGGTCAAGGAATTTCGGCTCATCTTCAAAGGAGACCGCATGTTCTTGCGCATCAATGCCACGCCCGAGGATGAGCATACCTTCAAAATCGATGCCACGAAATCGCCCAAGCATCTGGATTTCACCAAAGTCGGCAGCAACCAAGCTGCGCTGAGCATCTATGAGATGAAGAATGGCGAATTGCGCGTCTACCTGGCAACCGCCGGCAGTCCCGGACGTCCCGCTGCTTTCGCGACCCAGGCGAATGGCTCCGGGATCGTGGCCGTCCTTCGCAAACAGCCCTGATTCACGATGACGTGAATCTTGCACCGCAGTACCGAGGGGACATCAAGTCCCCTCTTTCGTTTTCACCCATGTTTCCCGAATTCACCTATCCCTGGTCGCTCTTGCTCCTGGCGGCGCTGCCGGCGCTGAGCTGGCGTTATTGGCGTCATTCGCGCGGCGCCTGGCAATTCTCCGATGCCCGGCTGTTGCCGCGGCTTTCCAGCATGCGCGCTCGCCTGGCATGGTGGGGTGGACTGGCCTTGCGCGTCGGCGGGCTTTCCCTGGCGATCGTCGCGCTGGCCGGACCGCGCTGGGCGAGGGAGAACCGTATCGAGACCGAGGGGATTGCGATTGCCATGGTGGTCGATGTCTCGGCCAGCATGAACACCGAAGATTTCGAGTGGGAGAACGGCAAGATGTCGCGGCTGGTTGGCGTCAAGAAGCTGTTTCGTCTTTTTGTTGAGGGGGGCAAGGGGCCCGATGGCGTCAAGCTGAAGGGCCGGCCGAACGATCTGGTCGCCCTGGTGGCCTTCGGTACCTATCCGGAGCCGGTCTGCGCCTTGACGCTCGAGCACGGCGCACTCCTGAAAATGATGGAAGCGCTGGAGCCGCGCAGCGCCGATGACGCCCGCACTAATCCAGGCGACGCGTTGGCCTGGGCCCTGGAAGTCCTGGAAAAGGCGCCGACCAAGCGCAAGGTGATCGTCTTTCTGACCGACGGTGAAGCCAACGTGAAGGACAAGTTGATGCCGCTCGAGACGGGTCATCTCGCCGCCAACTTGTCGGTGCCGATCTATGCGATCGACGCCTCGCCGGCCATGCCGGAGTCCGAAGCCGCCGCCAAGGAAGCCGAGCGCGCCCGCGCCAAGATGCAAGCGCTCGCCGCCATGACGCAGGGCAGTTACTTCCGCGCCCAGGACGGCCGCGGCCTGTTGCAGGCGTACGAGAGCATCGACAAGCTGGAGCGCGAGCGGATCATGAGTTTCCAGTATCGCCGTTACTATGAGGCTTTCCACTGGTTCGCCCTGGCGGCGCTGATTTTCGCGTTGACGTTGATTGCGCTGGAAGCGACGATCTGGCGAAGGACGCCCTGATGTGAGCCCGAAGCGCAAGCGAGGGAAGTCCGCATGCGAACCTCCGAAGTGTTTGATTAACTCGCACACAACGCAATCGGTTCCCTCGATGGTAGCCGATCGACTGCACAGATGCAAACTCAGTTGCGGGCGGGGGGGATGGGAGCGTGGGGGTGGTTGTAAAACTCGCGCGCGCAATGCAATCCATCTCCGAGTACGTGGCTTCGGGGCGTGAGGGTGTGTGTAAAACTCGCAGGCGCAATGCAAGTCATCGGCACAAGGTATACGTTTTGGGTTCAATGAGTCGCGGTTGAGGACGGGTTTCCTTCATGCTATCCGCCTGGTTCGCACACTCTGTTTTCCTGTGGACGCTTCTGACGCTGCCCGTCGCACAAGCACTCTTGCTTTTCGCGCACTTGCGCCGGACCAAGGCGACGGCTCAGCTCGCCAGTGCGCTGCGTTTGCGCAGAAGCGTGCTCCTGCGCCCGGACCTGCGCCGCTGGAAGAGCGTTTGCTTTCTGACAGGCATCCTGCTCCTGGCGCTGGCGTGCGCCGGTCCGCAGTGGGGGATCGATCGCGACGCTCAGCAGCGCAAGGGGCGCGACGTCATCCTCGTGCTCGACCTGAGCCGCAGCATGGACGCCGGGCAGCCGAGCCGGCGCGAGTTGGCCGTCCGCGCGCTGCGCGATCTGGCCGACGCCTTCGAGGAGCACGGCGGCAACCGCGTCGCTCTGATCGCTTTCGCCTCACAACCGCAGCTTCTCTTTCCGCTCACGCAGGACTGCGATCATCTGCGCCACACGCTGGGGCGGATCGAGAATGGGGACGTGCCGAAGCTGTCGGTCGAGGAGCCTGTCTCCGGCACGCGCATCGGCGCCGCGCTCAAGTTGGCCGTCGCCTCGTATGATCGGATCCGCCCCAAGCGCCCCGTCATCGTCTTGCTCTCCGACGGCGACGACCCCGTCGAGGACGACGAATGGCTCGAAGGGGTCGCGGCCGCGAAGGAAAAGCGGGCGAGCATCCACACGGTCGGCATCGGCGACCCGTACAAGGAAGAGACGATACCCGCCGGCAGCGACGTGCTCCGTTACAACGGGATCCCGGTCCGCACGAAGCTGGTCGAGCGGCGCTTGCGCGAGATCGCCACGCGAACCGGCGGCGCCTATCTGCCCGCACACACCGACGTGCTGTCGCTCGGCGCCTTCGTGCTGCACCTTCTGGACGCCGACGAGCTGCGCCCGGAAACGCCGTCGGACGATGCCCTTCCGATCTATCAATTGCGTTACGCCTGGTTCCTGTTTCCCGCGGTGCTGCTGTTCATGCTGGCGATGTGCCTGAACGAAGGCCCGCCCCAGTTGCGAAAGGAGTCGAAAATGCCGCGCACTTCCGTCCTCGCCATGCCGCGCCGCGCCAGGGCGATGGCGTTGCTGATCGTCGTGCTGGCGATTCTTGGCATCAGCGCCGCCGCACCAAGCGCGGAGGATGTCGTGAGGCAGGCTGACGACGCCTTCGCCCGGCAGGACTACGCCGGCGCGCTGAAACTCTACGAGAAGGCCGAACCGTTGACGCTCGATCCGGGTTTGATCTCCTTCAACAGGGCCGCCGCCCACTATCGCCTGGGGCAGCACAAGGAGGCGATCGAATGCTACCGCCGCTGCCTGCAGGACGATGCCGCGTCGGCGGAACGCCGGGCTCGCGCTCATTTCGATCTGGGCAATGCGCTTGTGGAGTACGCCTGTATCGAACCGTACCAGCTCACGGAAGCGATTGCGGGCTTTCCGATTTCGATCAGTCTAAATCGATCCGCTCACGGCAACAATCCAACGCTGCTTGCCGAGGCGGTGGCCGAGTATCGCGCGTGCCTGCATCAGCCGAACCTGCCGGCGGAGTTGCGCGCCGATGCACGTTTCAACCTGGAGCTGGCGCAATTGCTCTGGCTCAAGGCCAGGGAGCGACTGACCGCGGAGCAGAAGAATCCGGGCAGCCAGGACAAGCCGACCTATCCCGACAAGGACAAGCCGGGCAGCGAATCGTACGTGGCCGTTGATCCGGCGAAGGAAGCCAAGATGCAGCAAGTGGACGATGCGCCAACGCCGTCCAAGTCGAAGAAGTTTCGCAGCCAGGGAGACGTGGTCGTCCTGCCGGACGACGAACGCGTGCAGCCGATAACTCCGGAGAATACGCTGGCGACGCTAGCCCACCACGTGCGCCGCATAGCCGCGGACCGGCGCGGGTACAACAATCCCAAAGGGCCGGCTATGCTGACGACGAAGGATTGGTGATCCTCCATGAAGTCATTCCTGTCCTTACTCGTCTTGCTCGTTGGCGATGCCGCCGCCATGGCGCAAGCCAAGAGCGTCCAGCTTCCCGTCGGCGATCGGCCCGATGGCTTCAGCAACATCGTCGGCAAGTACGCGATCAAGGTGAGCGCGGAGCCGACCGATGTGCAAGTCGAAGAGGCGATCACGCTGCGTATCTATCTCACCGGCTCTGGCCCCGAGGAGTACGAGCCGATCCGCAAGAGCCTGCGTCTTCTCCCCGAAGCGTGGCAGAGCGACTTCTACGTTCAGGAGTTGCCCGACAAGCACGAGGTACTGCGCGACAAGAAGACCTGGCTCTTCGTCTATCGGCTCAAGCCCAAGCACGTGAAGGTGGACGTGATCGACGACATCAAGCTGGTCTATTACGATCCGGACCTCCCCGGGGCGCGCAAGTACGTCACGAAGTACGCGGACCGCATCCCGCTTAACGTGAAGCCGAAGGCAAATCCGTCGGACAAGGTTGAACTCGAGGTTCCCGCGGTGCCCGAAAGTTTCTATGAGGTTGTCCGCTCGAGCGACGTGCTGGTGCGCTCGACGTCGACGATGGCGCTAACGAGCGTGCAGCTCGCCTTGTTCCTCGTGCTGCCCCCGCTGGCGTGTCTGGCCGGTGTCTTGACCTGGCGCAAGTGCTTTCCCGATGCGTCGCAGCGCGCGGTCCAGCATCGCAATGCCGCTGCGCAGCGTGCGCTGGATCAGTTGCAGGAGAGCGACGCGATTCTCTGGGATGTCGTGCGGCGGTATCTGCACGAGCGTTGCGATTTTCCCGCGGTCGATTCAATGCCGGCGGAGGTGTCGGCGTATCTGAAGCGGCGCGGCTTCGCGCTCGCGGTTTGCCGGCAGGCTCAGGAGTACTTCGTCGCGTGCGATGCCATGCGATTCACGGCCGCCGCCGGTCCGCAACGGCAAACGCTCGCCGACGAGGCGGTACGCTTGATCCAGTCTTTGGAGGCCGATCCATGCGCCCGTGGTTGACTGTCCCCGTGGTGCAAGCGGCTCGCCTGCACGTGATTGCGCTGTGCAGGCGAGCCGCTTGCACGACGAGCGGTCTTGTCTTGTGTGGCTGTTTTCTGATTGGATTATCGCCGACACAAGGGCAAGGAAAAGGATCGATGGGCACCGATGAGCAAATTCTTGCCGAGGCGCAGGGAGCATTTGAACGTGGCGTGGACAGCAAGTCGCGTCTGTTGCAGGCACGCAAGCATTTCTCCGAATCGACTGACGCCTACCTGGAACTGCACCGGCGCGGTATTCGCACTCCGGCGCTCTACGCCAACCTCGGCAACGCCGCCGTGCTAGCTGACCGTTGGTCCGAGGCGATCTGGGCGTATCAACTCGGTCTCAAGCTCGATCCAAATGACAAGGCCATGCGCGACCATCTCACGTTTGCCCGCGGCAAGGTGATCTACCCCCCCGCCGGCCAGGGACGCCTCGCTGCCGAAACCTGGCCCTATTGGGCGCACCGGCCGACCATGGACGGCCTGTTCGTCCTTTTCGCGGCCGCCTACTTGCTGACCTGGTTCGCCGCGACGGGCGCCTTCGTCGGGCGGCAATTTCGCTTTCTTATCTTGACAGGTATCTTGATCGGCATCACCACCGTATTCGGCGTCGGCTTGTGGCAGTTGCTTCAGCAAGCCTGGATCGATCGCGAAACGCCGATCGTTGTCCTAGTCGGCAACACGGACTTTCATCGAGGCAACGCCGCGAGCTATCCGAAGCACGATGTGCTGCCGCTCTTGCCGCGCGGCCTGGAGGCCAGGCAACTGCACCGCCGCGGCGCCTGGTTGCAAATCCGCCTTACCACCGGCGAGACCGGTTGGGTCCACGCAAGCAATGTGCTGGTCGTCGAGCCGTGAAAATATCCCGCAGTTGGTACAATACATGCCGTAGGGTGGGTCGAGCGCAGCGAGGCCCCACCAAGCCTTTGCAAGTGCCGGTGGGCCTCGTTGCGCTCGACTCACCCTGCCATTCTCTAAACGAAGGTCAGCAACGAGAGGCCCCGCGTGTCCACCGACAAAATCAGCGAATACTTGGAACAGTTCAGCAAGGCCCGCGACCAGATCATCGATCAGCTCAAACGCACCGTCGTCGGCCAAACCGATGTCATCGAGCAAATCATGGCCGCCATCTTCACGCGCGGCCATTGCCTGCTCGTCGGCGTCCCCGGCCTGGCCAAGACGCTGATGGTCAGCTCGATCAGCCAGATTCTCGACGTGCAGTTCAAGCGCGTCCAGTTCACCCCAGACCTGATGCCGTCGGACATCACCGGCACCACGGTGCTCGACGAGAGTTCCGGCAAGCGCGAGTTCCGCTTCGTCAAGGGCCCGATTTTCGCGTCGATCGTCCTCGCCGACGAGATCAACCGCACGCCGCCGAAGACGCAAGCCGCCCTCCTGCAAGCGATGCAGGAACGCCAGGTGACGGTCGGCCAGGAGACGTACAACCTGCCCGAGCCGTTCTTCGTCATCGCCACGCAAAACCCGATCGAGCAGGAAGGCACCTATCCGTTGCCGGAGGCCCAGCTCGACCGCTTCATGTTCAACATCAAGGTCGATTACCCCAACTTCGACGAGGAACGGAAGATCATCAGTTTGGCGACGAAGGAGGAAGCGACGGAGATAACCAAGGTGCTGAGCGGCCGGGCCATTCTCAACCTGCAAAAGCTGGTGCGTTCGGTCCCGGTCGGCGATTTCGTGACCGAATACGTGGCGAAGCTGGTGCGCGCAACCCGGCCCAAGGACGCGACCGCCCCGGAGTTCGTGAAGCGGATGGTCGATTGGGGGGCCGGCCCGCGCGCCGGCATCTTCCTTGTGCAAGGCGCCCGCGCCATGGCCGCCATGGACGGCCGCTTCAGCGTCGCCATCGACGACGTCAAGAAAGTCGCGATTCCCGTCCTGCGGCACCGCGTCAGCACCAACTTTCAAGCGCAAGCCGAGGGCAAGACGAGCGAGGACGTGATCCAGAAGCTGCTGGACACGGTGCAGCCGCCGGAGATTGGGAAGTATGACAAGAAGCGGAAGTGAGCATGAAACCCAAGGTCTACGTCGAGACGTCGGTGATTGGCTATCTGACCTCCTGGCCCAGCGGCGATCTGATCGTGGCGGCCCGACAGAAGATCACGCGCGATTGGTGGCGCGATGCGCCGGCGAGGTTCGATTTCGTCGTGTCCGAAGCAGTGGTGCGTGAAGCGAGTGTCGGCGACGCGCAGGCCGTCCAAGATCGCCTCGCGGCGATTCAGGGATTGCCGATCCTCGCGCCGTCCCAGGATGCTCAGGATCTTGTTAGCGAATTACTGGCCCAGGGAGCGGTGCCCACGACGGAGCCGGAGGATGCCGCTCATATTGCCCTGGCGGCCGTTAACGGCATAGAATACTTGGCGACATGGAATTTCAAGCACATTGCAAACGCAAGCATGCGCAAGCAAATCAATAGCGTCTGCGCAGCCGCAGGATATGTCGCTCCAACGATTTGCTCCCCTGAGGAATTAAGCGAGGCACAGCCATGAAAGACGACCCGATTGTTGAGAAGATCCGAAGAATCCGCCACGCGCACGCCGAGAAGCTCAACAACGATGTGGCCGCCATCTTCGAGGACTATCGTCGCGTCGCAAAGGAAAGCGGCCGGCAATTCGTAAGCTATCCGCCGCGCCGAATCGAAACACAGGCTAAGGTGTCGGCACCGAAAGCGAAACCGAAGCGGCGGACAAAACGAGCGAAGGCGTGATCGTAAGGCAGCTGCAGGCTCACCATAAACGAGTATTGCTAATTCGGCCGAATTATTACGCGAAAGCCAATGGACCCAAAATGATAAATCGACAATTCCGGAGTTGCACGTTCATGCCAAGGCTCGCGGTGGGCTGAGCGACAAAAGGCGCCGTGCGCATTGTAATCTCCTCCACGAGTGATGCGGTAGCCTTTTTCCCAGTAAGCATCTGCACACCACTCTGCCACGTTTCCGTGCATGTCGTATAAGCCATTAGAATTCGGTGCGTAGGAGCCTACCGTGGTCGGTCTGCGAAGTTCACCTGCCAAGTTCAGGCCCTTCTGACCGTCGTCAGGAAAAGGCCATCTGGCCAGGAAATTGGCTTCCTTGTGGGATATCGAATTCCCAAAGTGAAAGGCCTGATAGTTTCTTGTCGGTCCGCGACAAGCCCACTCCCACTCCGCTTCAGTTGGTAAGCTGTAGACACGTCCTTTTGCTTTTTCTTTTGGCATAGCCGAGAGCTTTCGGCAGAATTCCACCGCATCCGCCCATTCCACACTGTCAACCGGGAATCGCCGTGTGTCTAGTCCTTTTACATCTTTTGCCGAAATTGCATCGCGGCCTCGAGGGGAAAATCGGCTGGGGTTCGTGCCCATGACGGTTTCATATTCTTCCTGCGTCACCTCGTACACACCCATGTAAAAAGCCCTTTTTATCTCGACCTCTCGTTGTTTTTGGTTAGCGTTTTCCACTTTTTCCGAAGCGGGAAATCCCATATCAAACTTCCCCTCACGAATCAATACAAGCTTCATGCCGATGCTGTTCGTAAGGTGTTTGGCGTCGGCTTCTTGCGCAAAGACACGCGGAGTACGCGTTATTACATCAGCAGCTTGCCAGCGCAAGTAAAGCGGATCGCGGCCGCGGTGCGCGGCCATTGGGGGATTGAGAATGGCCTGCACTGGGTGTTGGATGTGGCGTTTCGGGAAGACCGCAATCGCGCGCGAGCGGACCATGCTCAAGCCAACTTAGGAATCTTTCGCCGAACCGCCCTGACCCTCCTGAAGAACACGGAAGGGTTAGAGGGAAGCATCCATTGTAGGCGTCAACAAGCCGCGTGGAACAACTCCACACTAGAAAAAGTGATCTTTGGAGGTAAACTAGGGGGAAATTGAACGCGTGGACCCTGGACATACCCCCCACGCGAGTTGGCAAACGGTGAAACGGCCCTCCGCAACTGCTGGGGCAGAATCGCGTTGCGCAAAGCCTACAGTTTGCCAATTGATGGACCATCATGAAGGTTACGCCCCTCGGCGTGCTTGCGACGCGCCCGGTGTGTCAGTGCATGTGTGTGTACTGGCGCGCAGCGCAATGGAAGTCATTCTTGCCTCTCGTCTGATATCATGACACCAACGGAATCCATCATCCCCACGATTCGCTGTGCTCATCATGGGGCGTGCGTGATAAATGAAAAAATCCGAATCCTACCTCCGTCCCGAAGTCATCCAGCAAGTCGCCCGGCTCGATCTGCGCGCCAAGTTTATCGTCGAAGGTTTCCTGCAAGGCCTGCATGCCAGCCCGTTTCAGGGCTTCTCCGTCGAGTTCTCCGAGCATCGCAAGTACACGGCCGGCGATGATCTCAAGGACCTCGACTGGAACGTCTACGCCAAGACCGACAAGTACTATCTCAAGAAGTACCAGGCCGAGACGAACGTTACCGGCTATCTCGCGATGGACCTGTCGGCGTCGATGGGTTACACCTATCGGCAAGAGCTGACTAAGTTCGACTACGCCATCTGTCTGGCTGCGGCGCTCGGGTACATGATGATTCATCAGCAAGACCCGGTCGGCCTGGTCGCGTTCGACACACAGATCCGCACCGCCTTGCCGCCGCGCAGCAAGCGCGCCCAGCTTGGCAACATCCTCGCCCTGCTGGCAAACCTCAAGCCGGCGGGCAAGACCGATGTCGCGCACGGACTTTCGCAGCTCGCGGCCATGGTGCGCAGCAAGAGCTTGATCATGCTGTTCAGCGACCTGCTCGCCGATCCGGAGCCGATCATGAATAGCCTGCGCCAGCTTCGCCATCGCGGGCATGACGTCATCGTGTTTCACATCCTCGACGAGGCGGAGGTCCACTTCCCATTCGAGGGGCTGGTCGAATTCAAGGACGCGGAGGAGAACCAGAAGATGACGCTCGATGCGGCCGGGATGAAGCCGGACTATCGCGATGCGATCAAGCAATTTCGCGCCAAATACAAGGAGGACTGCGCGAAAGTGGGCATCGATTACCTGGCGACCGACACGAGCATTGGCTTCGACAAGGCGTTGATGGAATACCTGTTGCAGCGGCAGAAGCGGTTCTGACGCGATGTGGAAATGCGCAAACTTTGCCGATTTTAAGGTCTCGTGAAATCTTGCGTTTTTTGGGGAACTGCTTGCTCCGGTGCGTTGCCTGGATATATTAGAATGTTACCATTCACGTGGAATGGCAACCTTTCATATCTGGCAAGGGGATCTTTATGAGTCATGGTGTTCTGGAGATGGACCTGATCGAGGAGTTTCAGATGCGTCGCTGGGCGCGAGAAAATTACGTGCCGCCGGAACAGCGCGATGAGACCTGGCATCCCGTCATCCAAGACGAAATGAAGAAGAAGGACAACGAGAAGTTCTCCCCCAACCATCGGCGCAACAACAACTAATCCCGCCGCCGCAAACAACCGCAACCCGAGGCGTCTTCATCCGCGCGATGTGGACGCTTCGGGTTCTTCATTTTGTACCCAAGCCCGCAGGCGAGCGCAGCGAGCCTGTGGGATAGGTGCCGTCTGATCCCGCAGGCTCGCTGCGCTCGCCTGCGGGCTTGAAAGCTGAATATGGGTTTTCTTTCTGGCCGCGTTACTTGCATGCGATTTCGCGTGAGCGGCAAAGCGCCGCGCGCCTTCGGGCAGGAGCATCTCGATGCGCTCGCTGCCAACGCCATCGGCAAGCAGCGGGTCGCGGCGGGCGACGGTTCGCAAGCAGGCTGGATCGCGGCGCATCATATCCTCGATACGTCGTTCGATCTCGCCAAGAACGTCGTCAACGATGCGCTGCACGTCGCCATGCGCGTCGATGAGCAAAAGATGCCGAGCGATCTCTTGCGGGCGTACTTTCAGGTCGAGCTGCAAGCGCTGACCGCCAGCAATCCGAGCGGGCGGCCGAGTGCAAAGCAAAAACGGCAAGCGCGCGAGTACGCCAAGGACCGCCTCGAGACCGAAGCGAAGGACGGCCGTTATCTGCGCCGCAAGGCGATTCCCGTATTGTGGGACGCGCCGTCGAACGAGCTGCTCGTCGGCTCCACCTCGGTGACGGCCCTCGATCGCCTGGTCACGCTCTTCCATGCAACCTTCGAGCACAAATTCGAGCTTCTCGGCGCAGGTCGGCAAGCGTTCAATCTCGCTGAGCTGACGAACTTGACGCGCTATGTCGATGACGCCGTGCCGACCGCGTTTGCCGCGGGGGGGCAGGTCAGCGAGGTCGCCTGGATGCCCGACGAGAACAATCGCGATTTTCTCGGCAACGAGTTCCTCCTTTGGCTCTGGCACTATCTCGAAAAGGAATCCGACACGCTCAAGCTGTCCGACGATTCCGAGGTCGCCCTGATGATCTCGCGCACGCTGCAACTCGAATGCCCGCGCGGCCAAACCGGACGCGAGAGCATCTCGAGCGACGGCCCGTCGAAACTCCCCGAAGCCCATCGCGCCATCCAGGCAGGCAAGTTGCCGCGCAAGATGGGTTTGACGCTGGTGCGGCACGAGTCGGCCTATGAACTGACGCTGCAAGGGGAAACGCTGGCGGTCGGCGCCGCCAAGCTGCCGGCGCCGGAAGCGGAGGACGAACGCGCCCGCCTTGAAGAACGTGTCACGCAAATCCGGCATCTGCTCGAAACGCTCGACCTGATGTATGCCGCGTTCATCCAGCACCGGCTCGGCGATGCGTGGAAGAAAGAAGCGGGCAAGCTCAAGAAATGGCTGCACCTTTGAACGGAGTCCTCGCCTTGGCGCAAAGTTCCTGAACGCGCAGCGCGAGCGCTAAACGAATTCGATCACTTTGTGAAACTCTGCAATTCCAGCACCAGGTCGTGGTTCTTCGATTTGATGCGCTGCTTGACCATGCCGATGCCGGACACGAACCAGGTGTCAATCTCGTCGCGCTCCTCGCCGCGCTTGAGCACCGACGTGACGAGGATGGCCGGATACTTCCCGTGCAGGACCTCGACCACGTCGTTCTTCCAGCCGAACGAGCCCTTGACGGTCGTGTCGCGGCTGACGGTTTCGGAGGTCCAGGTCTCGCCGGGTTTGACGCCGAGCTTGAAGAAGAGCAGGGGTGGGTTCATCGGTATGCCGGACGCATGAATGCGGTGAATGCCCTGCTCCAGGATGATCACATGGTCGCGCGTGACCTTGGCGCCGCTGGTCATTCTCAGGAGGAAGCCGGTGTGCTTGGTTTCGATGTCCTTGCCGTCCTTGTTTTCTTTCCGCGTGTAGATTTCCTCGCGCTCGACCAGGATCACTACTTCGCGGGCGGGGTCGGCTTTCGCCTCCGCCGTCTTGGCGTCCCGTACTCGATAGGTCCACTTCGAGTCGATTTCGAGGGGATAATACGGGCTCTTCAATGGCGGGGTCTGCGCCATCATCGGAGCAGCACAGGCGAACAGGAAACAGAACGATGTGGCGAGGTTGGTATGCATGGAAGCCTTTCGCGGGAAAAAGGGAAACCGAGATTGCTTATCTTACCGCATTGCCGTCCATTGGCAAAAGTCCAAGTGCTGCAGTCCAACTTATTCCTATCGGCCGGCGCGGACTCGGACTTGAAAGAAAAAGGAAAACAGGCTATCGCACCCATCCTCCAGGCGGGACTGGGTGAAGGACTGCGTTATTTATTGAGTCAAGGAGAGGCGGCATGATCGCGAAAAAACTTGTCGGGTTGGCCCTGGCGTTGGGATTTCTGTCGAGCGCCGGCTGCTGCCGATTTTGGGACCGGGTGTGTCACCACGATCAGCCTCATTATGGGCCAGGACAGTGTTGCCCGCAGGTCTGTCCGCCGGGTTGCGCGCCGGGGCCGGCATTTTCGTCGCCGGGCGCGGTACCCGTGCCGAGCGCGCCGCGCACGACCTGGCAGGGCGGTTGCCCGTAAGTTTGTAAGCGAGCCGCGACCGTTAGGGAGCTGGGCGAAACCGTTGCCACCGTTCCCTTAACGGTCGCGGCTCGTATAAGGCCCCATCCACTCAACGCAAATCTCGATCGTTCGTTTCTGTGCAAATCCTCAGAATCATCTAGTCTGTGCAAATCCCATTGATTGCGGCAACCTGACGTGGCGTCCGCTCCGTGAAATGATTACCATAATAAGAGGCTTCCCTTCCTTGTCGAGGGGGCAATCCAGCAACGTCACGGAGGCGAACGATGGCCAGGAAATACTTGACACTGCTCGTGGTCGGCGCGCTCGGTCTGACTCTGATCGGCACCGGCGCTCACGCCGGCGAAGACGCCCTGCAGAAGGCATTGACCGAGCTGAATCGCGTCACCGGTGACGCGCCCAGGCAGAATGCCCTCAAGGCTCTCCTCGACAACAAGAAGCACGCCCAGGAACTGCGCCAGTTTGCTCTCCCCGCCGCCAAGAAGAAAGAGTTATCCTATAATGCAGCGCTCGTGCTCGCCCTCACGGCTGCGGAACAAAAGGACATGAAGGCCGCCGAGGTCTTCTTCCGTGTCTGCATGGACCATGGGGCCAAGCTGCAAAGTTTCGAGAAGCTTCGCCAGGCTTACGGATTGCCGATCGAGCTCTATTTTGAGAACAAGCAATACGCGGATGCCGCCCGGATTTGCAAGGAGCTACTCGAACTCAACACCGACGACGGCAAGGACCGCGCCGTCATCCGCACCATGACCGGGACGTTCGGCGCCGTTGGCTTCCGAGAGGAAGAGGACGGCTTCAACACCGCTCAGCAGCTGAGACCCTACATTTTCGAGATCTATGTCAAGGCGACGGCCAAGCAGGGAAAAATCGAGCAGGCGATCAAGCTGGTTGACGGTATCATCAAGAAAAACGACGACTGGATCGATCGCCAGCTCAAGGGCTGGGTGCTCAAGGAAGCCGGCATGCTCGAAGATGCCGCAGGTGTGTATGAGGACGTGATCAAGCAGGTAGGCAAGGATACGCGTTTGAATCAGAAGCAGAAGGACAAGTTCATCAAGGATTTTCGCTACGACGTCAGCAACGTCTACATCGAGATGAAGAAGATCGACAAGGCGACGGAGCATCTCGAATTCCTGCTCAAGAAGTTCCCCGACAACCCCGTTTACTACAACGATCTCGGCTACATCCTGGCCGACAACGAAATGAGGCTCGAGGAAGCGGAGAAAATGATCCGCAAAGCGCTCGACTTGCATCGCGACATCCGCAAGAAGCAGCCCGACTTCGATCCGAAGCTGGACCAGGACAGCGGCGCGTTCATGGACAGCCTCGGCTGGGTGCTGTTCAAGCAGAAGAAGACCAAGGAAGCGAAGGACTGGCTGATCAAGGCGCTGGAGGACAAGAGCGCCCAGCACATCGAGATCTACGATCACCTCGGCGACGTCCACATGGCGCTGGGCGAGCGCGAGGCGGCGATCCGCGTCTACGAGGAAGGCCTCAAGCACGTGACTGACAGCCGGCGCGATCAAGGCCTCAAGGGGATCGTCGAGAAGAAGCTGGCGAAACTCAAGGGCGCGAAGTGAAACCGTTTGCGGCGAAGATTCCATCCATGGACCAATCCATCCGCATCGTGCTCGCCAAGGTCGGACTCGACGGCCATGATCGTGGCATCAAGGTCGTCGCCCGCGCCTTGCGCGACGCCGGCATGCACGTCATTTATGCCGGCCTTTGGCAGACTCCCGAAGCGGTCGTGCGCACCATTGCCGATGAAGACGCCGACTGGCTCGGATTGAGTCTCCTGTCCGGCGCCCACATGACGCTGGTGCCGCGCGTGCTCGATCTGATCAAACAAGCCAAGCTCGAACACGTCGGCATCATGGTCGGCGGCATCATCCCCGAAGCCGACATTCCCAAGCTGACGGCTCTGGGCGTCGCCAAGATTTTCGGGCCGGGCACCGCGCTGGATGACATCGTCGCCTTTTTGAAGGCCCCGCGGGAGCCGAAGCCATGATCGCCGCGCTCCTGGATCGGCTCCGCCACGGCGACCGCAACGCGTTGGCCCGGCTGCTCAGCCACGCCGCCCGCGGCGAATATCTCGCTGAACTTCAAGTCGCATTACTCCCCTCTCCTTCCGCGAGAGGGGCCGGGGGTGCGGGAGCGCCCACCGCCCGCGTCATCGCTTTCACCGGCAGCGGCGGCGTCGGCAAGAGTACGCTGATCGGCAAGCTCATCCCGCTCGTGCGCGAACAGCTGCATCAGGTCGCCGTCCTCGCCTGCGATCCGCAAAGCCCGTTCTCCGGAGGCGCCCTGCTCGGCGATCGCTTCCGCATGGGCAGCCCGACCGACAACGGCGTCTTCATCCGCAGCCTCGCCGCCGTCAGCGGCCACGGCGCTCTCGCCGATCATCTCGACGTCATGATCCGCCTCCTCGAAACTTTCGGCTTCGGCGTCATCTTTCTGGAGACCGTCGGCGCCGGCCAGGGGGACGTGATGGTCCGCCATCTCGCCGACGTCGTCGTCCTGATGCTGCAACCCGAGAGCGGCGACGACGTGCAGTGGGAGAAGGCGGGCATCCTCGAATGCGCCGACATCATTGTGGTCCACAAGGCCGACCTGCCGAGCGCGGAGCAAACCGCCGCTCAGGTGCGTGCCGCGCTTGACCTATCGCCGGCGCGCGACGTGCCGGTGCTGCGCGTCAGCACCAAGGCCAACACGGGGTACGCCGAACTCTGGCAAGCGATTGCAGCGCGGCCGCTGCGGCGCCAGCAAACGACGGCGGCGCGGCTGCTGTTACAGGCGGCGCTTGACTTGCTCGAACAATGCTTTCGCGCGGCGGAGGGGGATGCGGAATTCCTGAAGCTGGCCGAAGCGTGGCAGCGCGGCGAGATGCCGACGGTGGCTGCGGTGCGTGTGTTGATGCAGCGGTTGTCGTCAGAGCCTGAAGCGTGAGCGACGGAAACGCGGTCCTTCGCTCACACCTCAGGCTCTGATGCTTTCCTCACTTCGCGCGCTCCATGGTGACAAGCACATACTTCTTGCCATCCTTCACGGCGAATTCGTTTGGCCGGCCGTCGTTGCCGGTGGACAGGCAAAGCTTCAGCGTCTTCTTGTCAATCTGATAGATCGCCTCGAACGTTTTGTTCTCGTCCGACGGCGAGATATCGATCTCCTTCGGTTTGCCGGCCGGATTGAGCTTGAACGTTCCTTTTTTCGTCTCGTTCCCCTTCGTGAACGTGATGCTTTTGCCGTCCTTGTCGAATTCGAAGGTCGCGTCAACGAGGTCGTCGTTCTTGCCATCGGGCGTTTCGAAGCTGACGATTTTCCACACGCCTTGCAAGGCGGCCTTCTCCTTCTTGAGCGCAGCATCATCGCCGGCCTGAACCGTGAACGTGACGAGCAGACGTGCGGCGAACGAGGCCAATCCGAGCGCTTTCATGAATTCTCCCTTGCTGAAAAAATGGAGGTGATACACGGCGGTAGTTCGCGCCAATGCAGGGGACATTTTGGCCGAAGCTACGGAAAAAGGAAAGGGGGCGACGAGAAAATGCAGCCTCCCCTCTCCCGCTGTAGTCTGGGGGAGAGGGGCAGGGGGGGGCGTTAACGATGCCCACGATCAAAACGTGCGCTGTGAATGAACTGCAAATGGTACATTCGGTTTGGTCCGAAGATCGGTTAGGCCGCGCGTGACGCGCACCATCAGTTGGAATGGGCGGGCCAGCAGCGACGCGATGAAAATGAGGGGCAGCGGCAAATCCGGACCTAAGCCAAGGCGATGAGTTGATGCGCACTTGCGCAGGTGGGATTGGATCTGACGAGCCGAGCCCCATGTGAGACCAGTTGAATCTAGGATTCAACCGGTCTCGCACGGGGCTGGGCTGGGCTGGTCGGGGGATTTATCAGTAGGTGATGCCAAGCCGGGCCGAGCCGCCGATGAAGCTGATAATGCCGCCCGAAGAATTCGGGCTGCCGACGTCCCACCAGCGTTGGAAGTTGACGCCGGTGCGTGCATAGACGTAGCAGCGTCCGACTCGGCAGCCGTACTGGATGCCCAGTTCGGTATCGAGGGAGGGGACGTAGCGGTGATCGTGCACGTCGTTGGCCAGGGCGGTGTCGGTGAAATTGACATTGCCGACGTTATCGGCGCCGCGATTTCTATAGTGGTAGCTGCGTGCGAGCACGTCCTTGCCCCACAGGAAGGAACCGCGGACGTCGCCGTAAATGGAGAAGCCGTGGCGAAGGGGATGAATCATTTCCATGCTGACGGTGGGCCCCCAGCCTTCGAAGCGGTGGGTGGAATCGACGTCTTCGCGGTCAACAGCGACGTTGACGACGGCGTTGCCGCCGCCCGGGTTGATGCGTGAGGCCGCGTAACTTTGCGTGAGCCGCGTGTAGCGACCACCGGCGCCGAACAGGAAGGTGGTATCGAGGACGTGAGTCTCCTTGAGGAATTCGATATCGGCGATGTGGCGTTCGAGCCGCTGGGTGGTGTTGAACTGATCGATGCCGATGCCGGCGTTCAAAGAGGTGCCAGGCGAGTTGATCTGGAAGGGTCCGATCAGCGGCGTGCGGACGGCGGTGGCGGGGGTGGTGTTGTTGGTTGCCTGGCTGATGCTGCCGTTGAGATAATCATAGTCGCCGCGCACGCCCCAGCCGGTATGGAACATGTAGCCGAAAGAGCCGTGCGGTCCGAAATCGACCTGGCGCGGGAACTCGGTGTTGGTGGTCACCCCGTTGGCGGTGGTGGTGAAGGCGGTTCGATTCGAGATGATCGGCACGAGGAAGTTTGCGCCGGCTTCGCCGATGAAGTGGCCGCGGCCGCGCATCGGCGGTTCATAGGCTTTGGGGAGATATCCCATCGGCGGGCTGTCGTCGCCCCCGGGACCGCAGGCTTCCGGCGCGAGGTCGGCCTTCGAATAGGTCGGCAAGGTGCGCGGCCCGCCGCGCATCAGGACGGCTTGCGCCTGGGTCACGCTGGACGCTGCCGGGTCCGATTTCGCCGGCAACGGCTGCGGGTAGGGCATCGGGGCGACCGGGGCCTGCTGGGTAAACGGAACGGGGTCGTCGGTAAGCGGTCCGTAGACGAACACCTTCGTATTCCGTCCGGCTGGCGGCTGCATCATCGGCGGCTGCATCATCGCCGGTTGCGGATAATACATTGGCTGAGGCATCATCTGATTGGGGACGTACGCCGGCATCGGCATCGGATAGCCATAAGGCGGCGTATATTGCACCGGCATCGGACCGTAGGGGTACGGATATTGCCCGAACGCAGCCGAGGTCATCGATCCCAGGGCGCTGACGGCAACAAAAAACGCAAAAACTCGTCTCATGGGGACCTCCTTGTCACGGACCACGAGTTAAACAATCTGGTGAAAGTCTAACGGTTGCAGCGGACGATCGGAGTAAGACGGATCCGCGTCTCCTACCGATTCCACGCTCGTTCATCGTCATGAATTGCCATGCGCTTCCATCCGCACAGACGGTATGTTCGGAATATTGGGCTGGTACCGTCGTCATCAACCGCACAGACGGGATAGGCCGCACAGCTTCTCATGCTTCCGTGGTGCCGGCGGGGCGGCTGCACCGACTAAACTTGTGAAGGTGGGCCGCCTGCATCATTGTCTGACCTCGTACAACAGTCTCATGACCGCGATTCTTTTCACCAATGGCACGCTCCTTCTTGCCGACGGTGCTTTGGCCGGCGGCCAAGTCGGTGTTTCTGCCGGGCGCATCGATCTCGTCGACGAATCGCAGGGTACGCCGCCGGGCGGCCGCACGGTCATCGATCTCGCCGGCGGCTATCTGGCCCCGGGATTCATCGACATTCACGTTCACGGCGGCGCCGGGCACGATTTCATGGATGGAACCGAGGAAGCGTTTCGCGGCATCTGCCAGGCCCATGCCCGCCACGGTACGACGAGCCTGCTGCCGACGACGACGGTCGCCCGGCACGATCAGCATCTGAAGTTCCTCGGCATCTGCCGGAGCTTGCGGCAACAAGACACCGGCGGGGCGCGCATTCTCGGCGCGCACTTCTATGGCCCGTACTTTGCGAAAGAAGCACGCGGCTGTCATCCGGGCGAGACGGTGCGGCCGCCGGTCTCGGCGGAGTACGAACAATACCTCGGTTTCGACTGCATCATCCGCGCTACAGTAGCGCCAGAACTTCCGGGGGCGGAAGAATTCGTGCGCGCGTGCCGGGCGCGCGGCATCGGCTGCAACGCGGGCCATTCGTATGCCACCTTCGCGCAGATGGAAGCCGCCCGCGGCTGGGGCGTCTCGCACGTCGATCATCTCTTCTGCGCGATGTCCGACCGGGCTCGCTTGCGCGTCGGGCAGACCTATCCCATGCGCGGCGGCGTCATGGAAGCGACCTTGTTCTTCGATGATTTGACGACTGAGGTGATCGCCGACGGCAAACATCTGCAGCGTGAATTGCTGCTTCTGGCGTACAAGATCAAGGGGCTCGACTGCCTCGCCCTGTGTACCGATTGCAATCGCGCCCTCGACATGCCCGATGGCGAATATATCTTCGGCCCCCAGGACGGCGGCGAACCGATCGTGCGCCGCGACGGCGTCGGCATCATGCCCGATGGGAAGTCGCTCGCTTCAGGCGTCGTCGGCATGATCGAATGCGTGCGCACCTTCCACCGCTTGACCGCCGTGCCGCTCGTCGAGGTGGTGCGCATGGCCAGCTTGACGCCAGCGCGCATTGCCGGCGTCGAGCACGACACCGGCAGCATCGCCGTCGGCAAACGCGCGGACCTGGTGGTGTTGGATTGGGAATTGAACGTGAAGCAAGTCTACGTCGATGGGAAACCGGTTTACGTTTAGCGTCCGCATGGCGCTGCGCTGGCGCTAAACGAAATCCGGTCAGAACCAGAAGCGCACTCCCGCCATCGGGCCTTGCAGGTTGGTATTGCCGATGCGCAGGAAATCATAGCCGCCGAATATCTCGACGCCGCGATACACGACGCCGACCGTGCCACGGGTGTGAATCACGCCGGCGCTGCCGAGCGTTCCCGCGTCGAAGACGCCGCTAACGATAAACGGCCGCATCGGGAACCAATCGCCGCCATAGGTAAAATTGAAGCCGAAGTTGGTCATCTGCCGATCGGTCAGAACGCGAAAGCCGAGCCCCGCGTACATGCTCGCCATTTCGTTCTGGGCGAAGCGAAACGTCAGATTGGCATCGCCGATCACCGTCTCATCCGTGCAGCCGCACGGCAAGCGTTCGCGAAAGTAGTTCCAGCTGGTCTGGATGCCCCATCGGCTCTCGTGTTCGGCTTTGAATTGTCCGCCGACGCGATTGAGGCCCTTGAAGTCATTGCCATTTTCAAGCGAAACGCGCACTCCCCAGGTCTTGCGCGGAATATCCTTGGTATCCACACTGTAGTAGGCGTTCGCCCAATCGGCATTCATGATCTGATAGCCGTGATAGCCGTTCGCATAGGGATGCGGCGTGAAGCCGAGGCGAAACTCGTAGTTGTCGTTGAGCAGAGCCATCGGCACATAAAAGGGAGCGAGGATTAACAAGTTGGTGAGGCCGCTGTCGAGGCCGTCGTCGTCATTGGAGCTATTGGAAGATGAGTCGCTGGAATTACCTTTGTCTTTATCGCTCGACGAGGCCGGTGCCGGCGCGCTGACATCTTCGCGCACGCTCTGCAGGCGTCCCTGAGCGTCTGCGCCGGCTGCGCCAATCAGAATGATGGAGATCGATATTGCCCAACTTGTGCGGTTCATCACATTGTACCATACGACAGGTGTCAACGCGCGTCCGATAGCAAAGCGTGCGGAAAAAATCAACGTGAAGCGGGGGGCTTTTCGTTAGACGCGGGGTTCTGCGCTATTTACAATGAGCGCGATCAACTTGATGGACCTCAAGGAGGCCGCTGCCATGGACCCAAATTCCGGCGCAAGCCAATCTGGACCGCCGAAGCAGCCGACTACTCAAACGCAGGTGGCGCCGATCGTCATGTTGACGTGGCCGATCGGCGTGCAGATCGCGCTCGGATTCCTCATCATCGCGAGCGTGTTCTTTTTGCTGGGCCGTTGGTCGCACGCCGGCTGGAGCGCACCGCCGGATGCGCTTGTCGGGACCGAGCATGCCGACGCCGGGCTCGATCTCAACCGCGCGACCAAGGCTGAGCTGCGTCTTCTGCCCGGCCTCGGCGATGCGCTGGCGCAGCGCGTCGTCGATCATCGCGAACGGCACGGCCCCTTTCGTAGCGTGGGCGACCTGCGCAAGGTCGCCGGCATCGGCCCCAAGACGCTCGACCGCTTGCGCCATCACCTCTTGGTGGCGCCGGAGGAAGCGTTTGTCCTCGACGGTGAGAGCGTGAGCTTGTCCGTGGCAAGCACAGCGCGCTCGTCGCCGCGCACTGCCGCGGTCAGCAAGAAGGCGACCGAGCTGGCGCAGCCGATCAACGTCAATCGCGCCACCCAGGCCGACCTGCAAAAGCTCCCCGGCATCGGGCCGAAACTTTCGCAACGTATCCTCGACGAGCGGGCCAAGTCAGCGTTCAAATCAATCGAGGATCTGCGCCGCGTGCCGGGTATCGGTCCGAAGACGCTGGAGAAACTGCGGCCGCATGTGGCCATCCAGTGAAGGCTCCTCCGCAAGATGCGTGGAGCGCCGTCAAGGTTGGTTGAGGCGGCAGGCGCATACCCCCTGTGCCAATTGGCAAACTGTAATAACGCAAGCCACAACACTCTGTGGCAAAGTTACTTGCGTTCACACTCCAGTTTGCCAAATGCAGGCCCCGACCGCGCCGCCGCAGGGCAAGTCCTTCACCCCACGCATTTTGCTGATGGGCCTATAATGACACGGTGTTGCTGTCTCATGCTCCGAAGGATTCCGGCTCATGCCCGTCCACTTCGATCTCGTCAGCCACTTCCAACCTGCTGGCGATCAACCCGCCGCCATCGACAGGCTCGCCTCCGGGTTCCTCGCCGGCCAGAATCGCCAGACGCTGCTCGGCGTCACCGGCTCGGGCAAGACCTTCACCGCGGCTCACGTCATCCAGAAGCTTGGCAAGACGACGCTGGTCTTGTCGCACAACAAGACGCTCGCCGCTCAGCTCTACAAGGAGTTCAAGGCGTTCTTTCCGCACAACGCCGTCCACTATTTCATCAGCTATTACGACTACTATCAGCCCGAAGCATACATCCCTCAGCGTGACATTTACATCGAGAAAGACTCCAGCATCAATGAGAACATCGACCGCCTCCGCCTGGCGGCGACCAGCGCCCTCGTGAGCCGCGAGGACGTCATCGTCGTCGCCAGCGTCTCGTGTATCTACGGTCTCGGCGCCCCGGCCGACTACAAGCGGATGATGATTTACCTGAAAAAGGGTGAAACGATCGAGCGTGATCATCTGCTCTATCGCCTCGTCGATATTCAATATCAGCGCAACGACACCGCATTCGAGCGCGGCCGATTCCGTGTGCGCGGCGACGTCATCGAGCTTTGGCCAGCGTATGAGGAATTTGCCTTGCGCATCGAGCTATTCGGCGACGAGATCGACGCCCTCGCCATCATCAACCCGACCACCGGCGAGACGGCGAAGGTGTGCGAAGATCTCCACATTTTCCCCGCCAAGCATTTCGTCACGCCGGAAGAGCGCATCCGGGCCGCCGTCACCGGCATCGAGCAGGAGCTGAACGATCGCCTGATAGTGTTTCGCGAGCAGGGCAAGCTCCTCGAAGCCCAGCGGCTGCAAGCGCGCACACGCTTCGACATGGAGATGCTGCTCGAAGTTGGCCACTGCCCAGGCATCGAAAACTACTCGCGCTGGTTCACCGGCAAGGCCGCCGGCGAGCCGCCCTACACGCTGATCGATTACTTTCCGAAGGACTTCCTGCTTGTCATCGACGAGTCGCATGCCTCGGTGCCGCAGGTCCGCGCCATGTTCGCCGGCGATTACAGCCGTAAGACGACGCTGGTCGAGCACGGGTTCCGCTTGCCAAGCGCGCTCGATAATCGACCGCTGCGCTTCGACGAATGGGAGAAACGCCTCAATCAAGTGCTGTACATGTCGGCAACGCCGGCGGATTTCGAGCTGGAGGTATGCGGCGGCGAGTTCGTCGAGCAGGTGATTCGGCCAACGGGGTTGGTCGATCCGGTCTTGCACGTCAAGCCGGCGCGGGGGCAGGTCCCCGATTTGCTCGAGGAGATCAAGAAGCGAACCGAAAGGAAGGAACGTACGCTCGTCACCGTGTTGACGAAGCGACTGGCCGAGGATTTGACGGGCTACTTTCGCGATTCGGGCATGCGCTGCAAATGGCTGCACTCGGAGCTGGATGCCATCGAACGGGTGCAGATCCTACGCGAGCTGCGCGAGGGGGCGTTCGACGTGCTGGTCGGCGTCAACTTGTTGCGTGAAGGGCTCGATTTGCCGGAGGTGTCGCTGGTTGCCATCCTGGATGCAGACAAGGAAGGCTTCTTGCGCAGCGAGCGGTCGCTGATCCAGACGATTGGGCGGGCGGCGCGTCACGTCAATGCGGAGGTGATCCTTTATGCCGACAAGATTACCGACTCAATGCAGAAGGCGATCGGCGAGACCAACCGCCGCCGCGACTTGCAGCTCGCTTACAATGCCGAGCACGGCATCACGCCGCAATCGGTGCGCTCAGCAATTGACCGCGGCATCGAGGGGGAAATCGAGGCCCACAAGCTGACGCTGGAGGTCGCGGGCAAGGCGGGCGACGATTACGTGACGGAGGAGTTTCTCGAAGAGTTGCACGCCGAGATGCTGGCGGCAGCGTCGAACCTGGAGTTCGAGCGTGCGGCCGAGCTGCGCGACCGGATCGCGCAGTTGAAAGGACAGCCGACGATGGCGCCGCAGAAAAAACCACGGCGACGAAAAAAGACGCAACGTTGAACGGCATTCGTTTTGCCCCAGGACGGCGCCATGCCAGCGCTCAACGGGAAAAGCGAGGTCCTTCTCCTGCCAACGGGCTTAGCCCGCTTGACAGACCATTGGCTCGGTTTAGAATAACCCTCGTAACCCCATGCCTTCTTGCTGTCCCGATCATTTCCCGTCCCGAACCTGACGCGGTGGACATCCCATGTCGGCGGATCACGCTTCGGCTACCCTGTACTTGGTCGACGCCTTCTCGTTGATCTTTCAGGTCTTCCACGCGCTGCCGGAAATGACCAGCCCGTCCGGCCTGCCGACCAACGCGGTGTTCGGCTTCACGAAGGACATGCTCTACCTGCGCAATCAGCGCAAGCCGACTTATCTCGTGTGTTGCTTCGACGAGCCCGGCAAGACCTTCCGCGATGAGCTGTTCGCCGACTACAAGGCTCACCGCGCGCCGATGCCGGACGATCTGCAACTGCAAATCCCGCTAATTCGGCAAATGCTCGAAGCGATGCGAATTCCGGTGCTGATGAAGGCCGGCTTCGAGGCGGACGATCTGCTTGCGACCCTGGCGAGAGCGGGAGCCGAAAAGGGCATCGACGTTTATATCTGCTCCAGTGACAAGGATTGCCGGCAGCTTCTCGGCGACAAGGTGAAGATCTTCAACCTGCGCAAGCAGGTCGAGTTCGACGCTGCGTCGCTGCTGGCCGACTGGGGCGTGCGGCCGGAGCAGGTCGTCGATTACCAGACGCTGGTGGGCGATTCGGTCGATAACGTTCCCGGTGCAGAAGGGGTCGGGCCCAAGACGGCGAGCAAGTACTTGCAAGATTACGGCACGATCGAAGGCCTGATCGCCCACCTCAACGACCTGAAGGGCAAGAAAAAGGAGAACCTGCAAGCGTTTCTGCCGAAGCTCGAAACGAGCCGCAAGCTGGTGACGCTCGACACGCACGTGCCGGTGCCGATGGAGTGGGACAAGTGGAGCGTGCAGCCATGGGACGGGCCGAAGTTGCTCGACCTGTTTCGCACCTGGGGCTTTCGCGGTTTCGCCGATCAGGTGCGCAGCACCATCCAAAGCGAGCTGCAGGAGACGAAGAGCAACATTGTGCAGGGATCGTTGTTCGGTGTCGCCGAGGAGACCACGGCGACAGTCGCCGCCGCTGCCGATTGGCCGCACACCTATCACCTCGTCAATCGCGCTGCCGACTTCACGGCGTTCCTGAAGCAACTCAAGCAGCAAGAGCGTTTTGCGATCGATCTGGAGACGACCTCGCTCGATACGCAACAAGCCGAGATCGTCGGCTTGGCATTCTGCTGGCAGGCGGGCGAGGCGTGGTATCTCGCGGTGCGCGGCCCAGCGGGTGAGCCGGTGCTTGATGTCAAGGACACGCTCGCCAAGCTGCGGCCGACTCTCGAAAACGCGGGCGTCGCTAAGGTCAACCAGAACCTGAAATACGATTGGCAGGTGCTGCTGAACCAGGGCATCCGCATGGCCGGGCTGGCCGGCGATTCGATGATTGCCGACTACTTGCTGCACGCCGGCACACGCAATCACAATCTCGATGCCCTGGCGATGGATCACCTCGGCCACCGCAACATTTCGATCACTGAACTGATCGGCAAAGGTAAAAGCCAGCTGCAAATGGACCAGGTACCGACCGCGCGCGTCGCCGAGTATGCCGGCGAGGACGCCGATGTCGCCTGGCGGCTATGCGCGAAGCTGGAGCCGATGCTCGTCGAGTTGAAATTCAAACTCCGCCGGGAGGGCGAGGCTCCCGCCGAGCCGCCAGCAGGCGGCAACCCCGGCTGGGCAGAAGCCTCGCCCTCCCAAACCGCGCCAACTGATATGTATCTCTACGACGACCTCGAAATCCCGCTCATCGAGGTGCTCGCCGAGATGGAGTTCACCGGCATCCGCCTCGATGTGCCGTTCTTGCAAAAGATCAGCGTGGAGATGGACGCCAGCTTGAAGACGCTGGAGAAGGAGATCTACTCGCTGGCGGGGCGCGAGTTCAACATCGGCTCGGTCCAGCAGCTGCGCGAAATCCTGTTCACTCAGCTCGGCTTCAAATCGATCAAGAAGACCAACATTGGCGGCGATGCCAGCACCGATCAGGAGACGCTGGAGACGCTCGCCAAGCAAAGGCATGCGCACGTCGAATTCCCGCGCAAGCTGCTGGAGCATCGCAAGATCGCCAAGTTGAAGAGCACCTACGTCGATGCTCTGCCTGCCCTCGTCAACGCGCGCACCGGGCGTGTCCATACCTCGTTCAACCAGACCGTCGCCGCGACGGGCCGGCTCAGTGCCAGCGATCCGAATTTGCAGAACATCCCAATTCGTTCCGAGATGGGGGGCAACCTCCGCCGGGCGTTCCTTCCCGAAAAGGACTGGCTGCTTCTGGCCGCCGACTATTCGCAGATCGAGCTGCGCCTCCTCGCCCACTTCAGTGGAGATCAGGCGCTGCAGCAAGCATTTGCCGAGGACCGCGACATCCACGCCCTGGTCGCCGCGGAGATCTTCGGCGTCGAGGATCACCACGTCACCGAGGGGATGCGCCGCACCGCCAAGACGGTCAACTTTGGCGTCATCTACGGCATCAGCGCTCCGGGGCTGGCGAACCGCCTGGGCATTCCCGTGAAGGAAGGGGCAGAATTCATCGACGCCTATTTCAAGAAGTATCCGCTCGTGCAAGAATATCAGGAGAGCCTACTGAAGTCGTGCCGTGAGAACGGTCATGTCAGCACCATTCTTGGCCGCCGCCGTCAGATCGAAGGGGTGCGGCCCACCACGAGCTACAAGAACCGCAATCAGCCGGAGCGCGAGGCGATCAACATGCAGATTCAAGGCTCGGCCGCCGATCTCATCAAGGTCGCGATGCTGAACATCCACCATCGGCTGCGGCGCGAGCACTGCCGGGCGCGGATGCTATTGCAGATTCATGACGAACTGGTCTTTGAGCTGCCGCCGGAAGAGCAGACGAAAGTCGTGCGCCTGGTTCATGAGGAGATGATGCAAGCGCTCGCAAAGAAGCTCCACGTGCCGTTGCGCGTGGACATGAGCATCGGGGCGAACTGGCATGATACCAGTGAGGTAACAGGATAAACTGCTTGCGTTTGGCGCTCGCGTGGCGCCATGCGAGCGCTAAACGCCAGCGGCGAATCAGGAAAGTCCATGATCCCCACCATCGGCATCATCGGCGGCATCGGCAGCGGCAAGAGCCTTGTCGCCGACGCCATGCACAAGCTCGGCGGCTATCTCATCACCGCCGACGCGCTGGGACACGAGGCGCTGCGCCAGCAGGACATTTTGGTGAAACTGGTCGCACGCTGGGGAAAAGAAATTCTTGATGACAAAGGCCAGCCCGACCGCAAAGAGATCGGCCGTCTCGTTTTCGCGGACGCCAGCGAGTTACGCGACCTCGAATCCCTGGTGTTTCCATACATCGAAAAACGAATTTTGGAAGAAATGTCGCGCGCCCGCGCCCGTTCCGACGTAAAATTCATCATACTCGATGCTGCCATCATGCTTGAGACGGGCTGGCATCGGCATTGCGACAAGCTTGTTTTCGTGGACGCCCCGCGCGAGCTTCGCCTGGCTCGGCTCAAGGAGAAACGCGGCTGGGATGAGCAAGAAGTTGCTCGCCGCGAAAGTGTCCAGCTGCCTGTCGAAGAAAAAAAAGGCCGCGCCGACGCGGTAATCGTCAACGACGCCGAGCCGGAAAAAATTTGCGCCCAGGTGCAAGATGCTCTGGAGCAGTGGAAAGCGATCTGCTAGAATCGGAACATCATTCCCTTGCCTGCCGCTGGTGGATCCGCGACGAAGCACCCGACATGTCGTGCCTTCGTTGCGAAAGAGGAACAGAACCGCCCACTCTCGTGCCAGCTCATTAGGAGAACCCATCATGCCGGACATCCGAGGCCGAAAAGACGGCAATCCAATTGGTACGCGCCCACGCCCCGCCAAATCCGGCGCTCCGCCGGAATTCGGGCAGGACATCCTCGACGACGAAACGCCCCCCGTCGAACAACCGGCGCACGATGCCCATCTCGATAATCAGGAGCACATCGGCTTCGACGCGGAGACCAACAACCGCTACGAGCAGATCAAGCGCGGCGAGACGCACATCTCCGAGCTGCAGCAGATGACCATGGCCCAGCTCCTCAAGGTCGCCAAGGAAGAGGAACTTACCGACTGCAGCGGCCTCAAGAAGCAGGACCTCATCTTCAAGATTCTGAAAGAGCGCGTCAAGCAGAACGGCCTGATGTTCGGCGAAGGCACCCTCGAAACGCTCCCCGACGGCTTCGGCTTCCTGCGCAGCCCCGATTACAACTACCTCCCCTGCCCCGACGATATCTACATCTCGCCCAGCCAGATTCGCCGGTTCGGCCTGCGCACCGGCAGCGTCGTCTCCGGACAGATTCGCCCCCCCAAGGAGAACGAACGTTACTTCGCGCTCCTGCGCGTCGAGGCGATCAACTACGACGACCCCGACATGCTCACGCAGAAGGTCGTCTTCGACGATTTGACGCCGCTGCATCCTAACCAGCGCCTCACGCTCGAAACCGAAGCGACCGAGATCAACATGCGCATCGTCGATCTGGTCACGCCGATCGGCAAAGGCCAGCGCGGCCTGATCGTCGCGCCGCCGCGCACCGGCAAGACGGTGCTCCTGCAAAAGATGGCCACCAGCATCCTCAACAATCACCCCGAATGCTACGTCATCGTCCTTCTTATCGATGAGCGCCCCGAAGAAGTGACCGACATGGAGCGCACCGTCCGCAGCGAGCACTCCGAGGTGGTCTCCTCGACCTTCGATGAACCGTCCAGCCGGCATGTGCAGGTCAGCGAGATGGTCATCGAGAAGGCCCGCCGCATGGTCGAGTTCGGGCACGACGTCGTCATCCTGCTCGATTCGATCACTCGATTGGCCCGAGCTTACAACAACGAATGCGAGCATTCCGGCAAGATCCTGTCCGGCGGCGTTGACGCCAACGCCCTGCACAAGCCGAAGCGATTCTTCGGCGCCGCCCGCAATCTCGAGGAAGGCGGCAGCCTCACGATCCTGGCCACCGCGCTGGTTGACACGGGCAGCCGCATGGACGAAGTGATCTTCGAGGAATTCAAGGGCACCGGCAACATGGAGTTGCACCTCGACCGCCGCCTCGTGGACAAGCGCGTCTGGCCGGCCGTCGATGTCAACGCCTCGGGCACGCGCAAGGAAGAGCTGCTGGCAACGCCCGATGAGCTGCGCATGACGTACATCCTGCGCAAGGTCCTGAGCGACATGAATCCGGTCGAGGCAATGGAGCTGCTCGTGAGCCGCATGGGGCGGACGAAGAGCAATGGCGAATTCTTGAAGACGTTGAATCTGGCGTAATCGACCGTTGTTTGTGGGAGAAACCGACATGAGTCATGCCGGCTACACCGTGATCTATGAGGAAGCGGCGGATGGGGGATTCTACGCCCACATACCGGCGCTTGAAATTACTACGGAGGGGGAAACAATGGAAGAGGCGCAGGAGATGGCACGCGATGCCATTGAGAACACTTTGGCATGTTTCAAGGAGCTCCAGCTCCCGTTTCCCAAGGAAGTGAGCAGTGAAAAAATTGCGGTGGAAGCATGAGCGCCCGCTTGCCGGCCTTGAAGCCAGCCGAGGTGATTCGCATCCTGGAACGCAACGGATTTCGCCTTTTGCGGGCGACAAAACATCGAACCTATGTCGACGGCGCCGTTCGACGGTATTTAGTGACAGTCCCGTACCACGCTCGAGATCTCAAACCCAAAACGCTGCGATCGATTATCCGCCAGGCAGGGTGGACCGTTGATGAGTTCATGGAGAGGATGTGATATGCCCACCTTTGAAGGCGCCTTGAGCAGGCCGAAGGGCCGATTTGCCATCGTCGCATCGAAGTTTAACCGCGAAGTCGTTGACAAACTTGTCGCCGGCGCTTTCGACGCGCTGCAGCGGCACGGCATCACCAAAGACGCCATCGATCTCGTCTGGGTGCCCGGTGCCTTCGAGTTGCCCTTGGCAGCGCAGACCGTGGCAGGACACCTCGCCCGCGAACGATACCTCGCAGTCATCTGCCTGGGCGCCGTCATCCGCGGCGACACCGATCATTACGATTACGTATGCCAGGCCGCCGCCGACGGCATCCTGCAAGCGGGCCTCGCGACCGGCGTCCCCGTTCTTTTCGGCGTCCTGACCTGCGACACCGACGAGCAAGCTCTCGACCGCGCCGGCGGCAAGGCGGGCAACAAGGGCTTCGATGTTGCAATTGCCGCCATCGAGATGGTGAACCTGCTCAAGCAGTTGCCGTGAGTCAAACCCGATCAATTCCATTGCCTCTCGTCTCCGCCTTCCTTCCTCCCTAACATGGACTACAGCCCTTGGGGACAGACATCGCATGACCCGTCGATCGCGTGGCCGAGAAGTTGCCTTGCAGTTGCTCTATCAGCGCGAGCAGAATCCGAAGATTGACCGCGCTGTCCAGGAGCAGTTTGCGCGCGATCGTCTGCGCGAGGAAGCGATCTGCAAGTTCTGCCTGGTCCTGTACGACGGCGTGGTCGCGCAACTGGCCGATATCGATACGAAGATCACCGCCGCCGCCGAGAACTGGCGGATCGCCCGCATGCCGACGGTGGACCGCAACATCCTGCGGCTCGGCGCGTACGAGCTGATGTTCATGCAAGACACGCCGGCCGCGGTCGCCTTCGACGAGGCGATCGAGCTGGCCCGCCGTTATGGCAGCGCGGATTCGTCGGCGTTCGTCAACGGCGTACTCGACCGGCTGCGCCGCGAAGCCATTCAAGTGAAAACGGACCCGACTTCTGAGCCCGACGCGCAAGCGACGGATTGACGTCCCTCGCTTGCGCGTCGGGCGCAGAGTCGAATAACCCCTCGCCAACTTTTTTTGGAGACTCTCATGAAGCGTTGTGTTTGGCTGCTTGCCCTCGGTGTCGTCTTCACCTTCTCGGCCGCTCAGGCCGGCGACAAGGGCGCCTTTTTTAACGGCAAGAACCTCGACGGCTGGGAAGGCCTCATCGAGCAATACTGGTCGGTCAAGGACGGCGCCATCGTCGGCAGCGGCGGCGACAAGGCCATCCCCTTCAATACCTTCCTGTGCAGCAAGAAAAAGTACAAGGACTTCGAGATGTCGTTCCAGATTCGCCTCAAGGGGGGCAAGGGCAACAGCGGCGTGCAGATCCGCAGCCACATCCACAATAAGAAGAACTTCGCCGTCACCGGCCCGCAGTGCGATATCGGCGAAGGCTACTGGGGCAGCCTCTACGGCGAGAACTTCGGCGGCATGATGAAGCAGGCGCCGGCGAAAGAGGTCAACGCCAAGCTCAAGAAGGACGACTTCAACGATTACTACATCAAGTGCGTCGGCAAGCACGTCACCATCAAGGTGAACGATGTCGTCGCGGTCGATGGCGATTTCCCGAAGATGCCCGAGGACGGCATCGTCGCCTTGCAGATCCACGGCGGGCACATCATGGAAGTGACCTTCAAGAACATCCAGTTCAAGGAACTCAAGTAGCCCCGGTCTTCGTTTAGCTCTCATGCTCCTACGGGCAGCCGAGAGCCTTGACAGTTGGGGCTGCATAGGTGGTTCCGGCCGAGACATCGTGCGGGCGTTGATCGCCGGGAAGACCGATGCGAAGTAGTTGGCGAAATCGGCGCATGGCCGACTGAACGCCAAGTTCGAGTTGTTGCCGGGCGGGTGATGGACCATCATTGCTTCCTTGGAACCCCAGGAAGGCGCCTAACCTTCCTGGGGGGATTTTCAGAATAGAATGGTTCACGCCTAACCCTCGACGTGCAGCGATTTGCACATCGCCAGGAACACCGGCTCGACTTCGTCCAGTTCCAGATCGTTCGCCTGCCACATCACCAGGATCGTGCCGGCATCGCTGTAAAAGCTGCGCGTGTGGCACGTATTCGTCAGGTCGAGGCTGAAGAAGCGGATGTCGTGCCCCATGGCCGGCTGGCCTGCCAGGGCTTCGAGCGCATCGTCGGCTTCCAGGTCTGGATAGTCAGACCGCAGCGCCTCCAGCACGGTGTTCGTGACCAGATCGATATCCGGCATCTCGTTATCGAACGTGAGAACGAAGAACGCCGTTGCGGGACTCTGCACGGTGACCGCCCAGCCGGTCTCGGTATCTTCGCGCGTCAGGCGCCAGTTATCAGGATGTTGAAAGCGGATACCGTCCGCTTGAAAGCTCAAGGGCATTGCCGCACCTCCTTGCGTTCATTGTATTCGTCAGGGAACACACAAGCGTTCCAGCCAGACGGGCACACGACTTTCACAATAGGCAATTCGGAAAAGGCTCAAAGATTGTGCCGCTTTTTCCGATGGAAGAGAGGAGGGCGTTCAGAGAAGACTAACTTCGAGGTTGCACCATGATCATCAACCGATTTGCACCGTGGCTGTTCAGCTTTACCGTGGTTCTGGCCCTGGGAGGCATCGCCTGTGCCGGCGAACTCAACGGCCGCTGGCGTCATGGCTCCTGGACCGACGACAACACGGGGCACGAAGACGCGCTCCGAGGGCGTTTTCGCGAGCAAAGCGACAGCAACTACCGCGTCGTCTTCACGGGGCGGTTTGCCAAGGTTGTGCCGTTCCGCTTTGCGACAACGCTAAATGTCGTTGGTCGTGAGGGCGACAAGGTTGTCATGGCCGGTGAATCGCGCATCATCGGGTTCGGGCGGTTTTCCTATCAGGCGGTTGCCGACGGGAATCAATTCCACGCGCAGTATGATTCGAAGCGCTGGCGCGGCGAGTTCAATCTGTGGCGTTAGGCCGGAGGCGGCCGGTGAAGCTCGACAATGATGCCGCCGAGCCGGAAGAGGCGGTGCAGTTTCGTGAAGTAGAGTTGGCGCTTCCAGGTCAGGCCGCATTCTTCGCTGACGTGCTTCAGCTCTTGGCGGTTATAGGTTCGACAATGCCAGAGGCTGCTGCACATGGCGCCGGCGAGGGTGTCCTCAGTGGTCATGAGGAGCAGTTTGCCTCCGGGGCGCAGGATGCGGGTCAATTCGAGCAAACCGGGGCGCGGATCGGGAAGGTGCTCCAACACCCAACCGCACACGACGGCGTCAAAGAACCCATCGGCGTACGGCAAGCGCGTCAGGTCGGCGGCGACATAGTGGACGCGCTCGCTCTTGAGCCGGCGGTTGGCCCGCTTGAGCATGCGCTGGGACAGATCGAAGGCGCCGATGAAAGCGTCAGCATCGGCGCGGCGCAGAATATGCTTGCAGTGCCGGCCATTGCCGCAGCCCGCGTCGAGAATACGTTTGCAGCCGCTGATGTCGAATGCATTTGGCTTGAGCACCTGACCGGCGAGCATGGTGTGCCCCGTCAGCAGGCCAGACAGCGCCGTCAGTTTACCGGCGATGCCGTCGTAGTGATGCTGTATGAAACTGCGGTATTCCGAATACGGCTTGCGATGCTGCTTTGACTCCAGTGCCTTCTGAAGCGCGAGCGCGATCGGATTTTTCTTAGTTACCGCCTCCGGAGGGAGTGTTTGCTGGATTTCCATAAGAAGGGCCTTCAAACAGCTATGCGACGTTGATCAAGGAACCATTCGGCCACTAACAATACCATAGTCGCTAACAGAATCCACTTCCAAATTTCACGCATGCTGAATTTAATGTTTGCCAGCGGTGACCCGATTCGTGCAAATCTGGAGCGCCGCGCGGGTATTCGATTTATGGCTCTTCCGGTGAATGCGTGTTTTGCTGTCAAGGTCGGTTGAGCTGGAAAGGATTTTTTCCTTTGCTTGTCCCCCCCGGACGTGAACTTCAGGGGCAAAATCTGCCATAATCCCTGGAAAAATGCCATATCCTGCGGGTCAGCAGATCTTGACCTTTAGCTCTCCTGAGA
>JACXTT010001347.1_pt1 | contig 41010 bp, 40 predicted proteins | sample 9270951 | NCBI WGS metagenome assembly JACXTT01 (sample SAMN15532306, study PRJNA645909) | rock metagenome | isolation source: weathered quartz diorite | place: Puerto Rico | collected 2017-06-21
TAGGCGCCGAAAAAATGCGCGGCCCAGATCGACAAGGGCAGGGTGGCGCCCAGCAGCCGGCCGATGATCGCTTCGCCCTTCATGCCATCCACCGCGGCAGCCAGTGCACCAGCGCGGCGATGGCGATGCCCTGCAGGCTGGTGTAGTGCCACAGCATGGCCGTGTTGTCGAGCGTGGCGCGGCTGCGCGTGCCCACGTGGCCGCGCCAGTGGCGCGCGCACAGATAGAAGGCGACGATAGCCATCGCCGCCACATGCAAACCCTGGTAGGCGAGCATGGCGCCGATGGCGGCGCTCCAGCCGTCGCGGGTGGGATCGAGGCCGGCCAGCCGGTGGCCGTGCAGCTGGGCCCAGAACGCGGCGCTCATGCAGGCCAGGGCGGCCAGCACCAGCCAAGGCAATATCGGCCGGCCGATGCAGCGCCGCGCCAGCACCAGCAGGCCCGAGCCGGCCAGCAGTAAGCCGCCGGCCAGCAGCGGCCATGCGGTGTGCGGCAGCGCGGAGCCGGGCGGCGGGCACACCGTCAGGCGCATCGACAGGTGGATGAAGGCAAAGGCGAAGGCGGCGAAGATGGTGGCGTCGACCACCAGGGTGATGACGGTGGCCCACCAGCCGGGAGCGGCGGCGCCGCTTGCCCCGACCGGCAAGCACAGCGAGTCGGCCACTTGCGCCGATGGCTGCGGCGGCTCGCGGTCGGTCTGCCACAGCCAGGCGATCACGGCGCCGATGGCGACGATGCCGCAGCCCCAGGCCAGCCAGCCCAGCTGCATGGTCAGCAGCAGGAAAAACCCGGCGGTGCCGGCCGCGCCGATCAGCGGCAGGAAGCTGTCGGTGGGCAGGATGACGACGGCATACGGCACGGCGTTCCGCGGACTGGTGAGTATCGTTTCGCGCAGGCCGGTGGCGGTACCGGGCAGGTAGTGGCGGCCCTGGTCGACTTCCTCCGACAGGGCGGGACGGTCCCACAGCGGCTCGGCGCTGTCGATGCGGGGAATGCTGCGGGTGCCATGGTCTTCGGAAGGCAGCCATTCGAGGGTGGCGGCCCGCCAGGGGTTGCCGGTGACGCGCCCGGGGCGGCGCAAGGTGCGCGCGGCGTCCACCATGAACAGCAGCACGCCGACGGCGAAGGTGAAGGCGCCGATGGTTGAAATCATGTTGAGGGCGTCCCAGCCCATCTCGCTGCTATAGGTGTAGACCCGGCGCGGCATGCCCAGCAGGCCGGTGACGTGCATGGGGAAGAAGGCAACATTAAAACCGCCGAACATCAGGCCGAACACCCAGCGCGACCAGGATTCCGACATGGCGTTGCCGTTAATTAGCGGCATCCAGTAATACAGGCCGGCAAACACGGGAAACAGCATGCCGCCGATCAGCACGTAATGCAGGTGGGCGACAATAAAGTAGGTGTCGTGGACTTGCCAGTCGAAGGGCAGCACCGCCACCATGACACCGGTCAGGCCGCCCAGCACGAAAATGAACATGAAGCCGAGCAGGAACAACGCCGGCGCCGTGATGCGCACCGTGCCGCGCCACAGGGTGGCGATCCAGGCGAACACCTGGATGGCGGTGGGGATCGCCACCGCCATGCTGGCAGCCGACACCAGGCTCGCTTCCAACACGCCCAGGCCCGCGGTGAACATGTGGTGGGCCCACAAGGCGAAGCTGAAAAAGCCGACGCCGACCAGCGCCACGATCACTGCGCGCCGCCCTACCAGCGGCGTGCCGGCTATGGTCGGAATCATGGTCGACACCATGCCGGCGGCCGGCAGGAAAATGATATACACCTCGGGATGGCCGAAGAACCAGAACAGGTGCTGCCACAGCAGCGGATCGCCGCCCCGCTCGGCGATGAAGAAGGGCCAGTCGTAGGCCCGTTCGAGTTCCAGCAGGGCGGTGCCGGCGATGATCGCGGGAAAAGCGAAGACGATCATCACGGCGACCACCAGCATGGCCCAGGCGTACACCGGCGTGCGCCCCAGCGTCATGGCGGGCGCGCGCGTAAATAGTATGCCGACGATCAGTTCGATGGCGCCGGCAATCGCCGAGATCTCGATGAAGCCGATGCCGAGTAGCCAGAAATCGGCGTTCAGGCCCGGCGAATAAGCTTTGCCGGTCAACGGCGGATACATGAACCAGCCGCCGTCCGGCGCCAGGCCGGCGAACAGGGTACAAAAGAAGGCCAGGCCGCCGATGGCATAGGCCCAGAAAGCGTAGGCCGACAGCCGCGGAAAGGGCAGATCGCGCGCGCCCAGCATGTTCGGCAGCAGATAGACGGCGATGGCTTCCACCACCGGGATGGCGAACAAAAACATCATCACCGTGCCGTGCATGGTGAACACCTGGTTGTAGGTGGCGGCGCTCAATAAATGGTTGTCGGGGATGGCCAGCTGGGCACGGATCAGCAGGCCCAGCACGCCGGCCAGGAGGAAAAACAGCAGAGAAGTGCCGATGTAGAGCAGGCCGATGCTGGTGTTGTTGACGCGAGAAAAGAAGCGCCAGCCGGTGGGCGATTTCCACACCGCTTCGAGGCGGGCCAGTTCGCCAGGCGGGCGCGGCAGGCTGCTGGGCAGTGTCGTCGGTGTCGTCATCATTTACTTGAGTTCTGCCAGGTAGGCGGCCAGCGCCTGCACGCTGGCCGCATCGAGATCGTTGGCGGCCGGCATGCGCACGCCCGGTTTGACGGCGTGGGGATTGGCGATCCAGGTTTGCAGGCTGGCCGCGGACATGGGCAGCGCGCCGGCGCCCAGATACAGGCGCGAGCCGATGTGGGTCAGGTCGGGGCCGTCGCCGGCCTTTTGGCCTGCCACGATATCGGCGCCGCGCACCGTGTGGCAGGCGGTGCAGCGCTGTTCGGCGAACAACTGGCGGCCGCGCAGGGCTGCTTCACCGCTTGGCGCGCTGGCTGCTTGTTGCTGTTGCTGGAGCCAGTCGGCAAATTGCGCGGGCGCTTGCGCCACCACGTGCAAGGCCATGCGCGCGTGCTGCTCGCCGCAAAATTCGGCGCACTGGCCGCGCAATACTCCTGCCCGCGTCGCGGTCACGGTTAGGCCGGTCATGCGGCCCGGCACCGTATCGATCTTGCCGCCCAGCGCGGGCACCCAGAAACTGTGGATGACGTCTCCGCTGGACAAACCCAGGTAGACCGGCACGCCGACCGGCAGGTGGATTTCATTGGCGGTGACCACATCCAGGCCGGCGGCCGGGTTGCGGTAGCGTACTTCCCACCACCACATTTTCGCCGTCACCGACACCGTCAGCGCCTGCGACGACGATTGCGCCGTCATGCCGGCCGCGCGCCAGGTACTCCATACCAGCAGGGCTGCGAGCACGGTGAAGGGAAAGGCAATGCCGCCGCCGGCGATCCAGCGCATCGCGACGACTTTGCGGGGGCCGCCGCGCAGGCCGATGGCCAACAGCAGCATCACGGCGGCCAGGATGAGGGCGCCGGCGATGAACATCACCCAGGCAAATTCGCCGATGATGGCGGCGTCGAGGCCGGCCGGATGCAGTACGGACTGGGACGGCGTCACGCTCATTGCAGCGTATATAGAAAGGCGGCCAGGTGGCGGGCGTCGCCTGGCGACACGCCCATGTTCGGCATTGCCGTGCCCGGCTTGACGGCGGGCGGGTCGATCAGCCAGGCGACCAAGGGCTCGGGCAGGTTGGGAATGCCGGCGGCAATATAGCTGCGGCGGCCGAAGTGTTCGAGCGAGGGGCCGATGGTTGGACCGAGGCTCGTTCCCATGCCGGCGCGTGCGGCCGGGATACCGGGAATCGTGTGGCAGGCGCCGCACTGATACTGGGCGGCCAGGCGCTTGCCGATGACGGCGTCGCCGCCCTCCACGGCCGGCGCCTTGATATCGGGCGAGCAGGCCTGCATCGATAAGGCGGGCGCAGCGGTCAGGCAAACAAGCAGGTGGCGCACGCGCACGATTGAATCCATGTCAATACAAATGAATATAATACAAGAAAATCTCGATGTAATTTTTTCAATGGAATCGCCCATGCCGCCATGCTTGCCAAGCGCACCCGACTGATCGTCAACACGGTCCTCGCCACTCTGCTGGCGGCGGCGGTGGCCGGCGGCGTGGCCGCTTTCGTCGTGCTCAAATCGGGCATCTATCCGATCGGCGCCACCACCCAGCATTTTCAGATCGTGCACAGCGTGCTGGAAGAGGGCATGCGCGCCTCGGTGCACCGCCACAGCCGTGCCGTAACGGTGCCGGCGCTCGACTCGCCGATGCAAGTGCGCCAGGGAGCCGCACTATACCGCGACAATTGCGCCCATTGCCACGGCGGCCCTGGCTTTGCCCAGTCGGACTGGGGCAAGAGCATGCAGCCGCTGCCCGGACCGCTGGTCGACGCCGCCCGTCGCTGGGACACGGCCGAGCTGTACTGGATCACCCGCAACGGTATCAAGATGAGCGGCATGCCGGCCTGGGAATTTCATTTGACGGATGCCGAACTGTGGTCGGTGGTGTCGTTTTTGCGGCGGCTGCCGGCCTTGAAAGCGGACGATTACGCGGCGATGACCGCAGCGGCGGCGGAGGACACTCCAGCGGCGCCCGCCGCAGTGGCGCTCGCACCCGAGGGCGATCCGCTGCGCGGCAAGATCGCCCTGACGCAATTTGCCTGCAACGCCTGCCACATGATTCCCGGCGTGACCGGTTCAAAAGTATTCGTCGGCAAACCCTTGCTCGGCTTGAAGAACCAGCAATTCATTGTCGGCAAGTTGCCAATGAGCCGCGAGAACCTGGTGCGCTGGATCGTCGACCCCAAGGCAATCGATCCGCACACCGCGATGCCGGTCTTGAAGGTGCCTGAAGCAGACGCCAGGGACATGGCGGCATATCTGTTGCGCGATCGATAGCGATAATCAATCGACCTCTCGAATTGCCAAATCGGCAGCATTTATGGGGTAAATACGGTCAATTTCGTTGAACTCCGTCAATTTCGTAGGACTGATCCGACTTTGCTGCGGCATTTGGTCCGGTTGGCGGGGAAGCTGAGATTGTTATTCTGGGCATCCCCGAGCCGCAAGGCCCGAGCATGACGATGTTGTCCCTGCGGAATTAACCGCCCGGGACGGTCCCCACCGGGACCCCAAACAGGAGAATATTGATGCGTACTATCACTACCAGCTTGCTCGCTACCGCCCTGATCACCGCCGCTCTGTCGAGCAGCGCCATCGCCCAGACCACCAAGAAGCCGACCACCAGCACCGGCACTTCGGCCACCACCGGCGCCGCCATCCCCGATGCCGGCATCACCACGCCGCAGCCGGGCGCATCCACCAGCGCCACCGGCGCGGCCGACATGAGCGGCACCACCGGCACCGCGCAGACCGGCGCCAACGGCAGCCTGGGCACCGGCGCCAACCCGCCCGGCATGACGACGCCGGGCATGGACACCACCGGCAGCTCGACCACCGGCACCAACGCGGCGGGTGCCGGCGCGGTAACGGGTTCCACCAATCCATCGGCGCTGGACCAATCGCAGGCGGCGCCTAGTGCCTACGGTAACGCGACCGGCACCACGGCGCCGGTCGACAACACCACCAAGGCCACCAGCTTCAGCAAGAAAACCAAGAAAGACAAGACCAACTAGTCGCCGTTTCATGCTACCAGGGCCAGCTAACGAGCCGGCGCGGTGGCAGTTGTAAGCCGGCCCGGGCGAAGCGCCCGGACGGCGCGGCCGGGTCCGGATGGATGCCGGCCTGAAAGCCACCGCTGCGCGAGCGCCGGTGGCTTTCTTGTTGTCGGTGCTGCCGTCCATCCCGTCCACGGCGCGGACTTGATGTACCTCATAGTTGAACGGCATGCCAGGCGCGTAGCATCGAAGCTGCAAGGGCGCGTTCGACCGGCCGGCCGGAGTGCCCATCACCGTTCCTGGAGACCCATCATGGCCAATTCCCTGACGCGCCGCGATCCCCGCATGAACCCGATCAGCCGCATCTTCGGCGCCGACCCTTTCCGCGATTTCGACGATTTCTTTTCCAGCATGCGCATGCCCTCCCTGCTGGGCGGCGCCGACATGGGGCCTCACATCCGCATGGATGTGACGGAAACCGACCAAGCCTACAAGGTCATGGCCGATCTGCCCGGCATCAAAAAGGATGACATCAAGGTCAACATCGACGGCAACCAGGTGTCCATTTCCGCACAAACCGAAGCCCGCACCGACCAGCAAAGCGCCAACGCACTGTGCGCCGAACGCGCCTGGGGCCAGTACTACCGCAGCTTTACCTTGCCGCAGCCGGTCGACGACGCCCAGGCGCAGGCACAGTTTCATGATGGGGTGCTGGAGCTGACCTTGCCGAAGAAGGCAGGCGGGACGGCGAAGCCGTTGGCGATTCAGTAGAGAGCATCAGGGCGGCGGTCCTGCGCAATTCAGTCGACTTGAATTTCAGCAGTATGGGTACCTGTCTCACCGGCGTTTCGCTGCCTAGTAGCGGCAGATTGGGGCTCTTGATGAGCTGAGAGGCCGGCTGGCACCCTTCCGAAATTAGAGCTTAACCAGTTCGACACGCCGGTTTTTCATGCGGCCGGCTTCATCCGCATTATTGGCAATTGGACGTGTTGTGCCAAATCCCTTCGCGTCGAGGCGGGCGCCATCGATGTGCTTCGCAACAAGCGCAGCTTGGACACTAAGCGCACGGCCAGCAGAAAGTGTCTGGTTGTATGCGGTGCTACCGACATTGTCTGTATGTCCTTCAATCCGTAGGTGAAGCGTGGAATCGGTTTTCACCAGTTTTACAACTTCGGCGATCACTGCGGACTATCGAGTCGCACAGTCGATTTATCGGTATCGAAAGAAAGATACAGCGCCAAATTTCGATCGGCATTGAGTGCTTTCTTAAGACTTTCCGCGGTAAGCGCCGTGATGCTCTTGGGCAATGACTTTTCCTGCACAACTCCGAAAAGGGGGCCCTAATTGAATCATGGCCGCAAAATACGCTGACAAAATAAGAGTCGTTTGAAGGTTCTGCGGCGCTTTGCACAGGTTAAGCGACCTTATATAGTATGCAACACATCTGCAAATCTTCGTGCGCTAACTATTGGGAGGTCGGGAAAAATCCTCCTGAGCCTTCGCCGAGGCGCTTCCTTGCACGCTCACTTCAGCGGAAATCGATCGAAATTCCGCTGGCACCCCGGCTTGCTGGATTATCAACTCCCCAACCCGCCACGAGCCGGTCATAGAAAGATGACCTTCATCGTAATAAAACGGGATTCCGTCATCGCCGTATGCAAAGCATACTGCTTGAGGACAGAGGAATTCATTCACCTCGAAATAGCTTACGTTAGTCGTGTGTTGTGCGAATTTTTTCAACTCTCCGTTGACATGAATTGTCGAAGCTGGAAGCGAAGATGTTTTTTTCCCGCAGTCTAAGAAGGGATATCTTAATTCCTTAATATCGCAGCCTCGATCGAACCCGGTGATTGTAGGCGCCTTACCTATCACTATTACGCGGGTGCCGCGCTCAGTAATTCGGCGAACTGTGGAATAAAATGATTCAAGAAATTTTTCGGAGCGGTATTGATATTGCGACCAAGAAGCTGAAATAATTAACACTCGTGCGTTATCGATCGCCTTACGCGCTATTGGTAACGAGGCGTTGCAATCACTTAGCCGATCGGGCCTGGCAAAATCCGTAACGTCATCAAAAATAGGTGGACAATCGCCGACTTCGATATTTCGGAAGCGAAAGTTTGATCGGTTTGCAAACGACCCGATAACACCTATGTAATGAGCGGCGTTTGAGTCGCCCCACAAGATGACGTCGCCATCAACGCCTGAACCTCTGCCGAGCAGACAGTCGACGTTTGAAGTGTCGATAGATGTTAATCTTTGACGTTGGCAAACATACTTATACGCATATGCTGGACGAGAGCGATCGAGAGAATTCTTAACCGCCTGTCTATACGCACTATCAAGTCTGGAAGGCATGATTCTATCGAGGTAGATGCCTCCTAAAGAGAAGGCCAGCAAAAGGCATGCAGGTAAAAAAAACTGATATCCGAATATTTTTGGTAAGGACCATTGCACATACCTGGCGGGCTTTTCAATGTATCTATATGTAAGCCATGCCAAAGTCGCCGTTAGGATGAAAATCGCAATTCCACTGAAAGGCCCGACCGCGCCGTAGCCATATCGATAAAATGCCAAAATTGGCCAGTGCCATAAATATAATGAATAGGATAGCGAACCGAACCAAAGCAATATCTTTGACGAAAGAAACCGCGTCAACCAACTCGAGCCGCAGTTGCCAGAAAAGATTACGGCAGCAGCTCCGATTGTAGGAGCCAGTGAAAGTAATCCGGGGAATACAACTCGCTCCGAAAAACACGCCATTGAAAAAATAATTAATATTAACCCAGCTGTCGCGATTGGGCTGATGAACTTTGCGGCGACACGGTTATGAATATTTGCCTTGACAAGAAAGGCGGCTATCCCTCCAATTAGCAACTCCCCGACACGGGACGGTAGCATGTAGTAGGTAAATAACGGCGATGATTGAAAATAAACAGATCCGAAAATAAAAGACCCCGCTGTGACGAACGCGCACAACGTATAAAAATGCGCTCTTTGCCTTTTTCTGTTCGCAAAAATTAACGCTAGCGGCCACAAAATGTAAAATTGCTCTTCAACGCCTAGCGACCAGAGGTGCAGTAATGGCAGTTGCTCGCTACTGATTGCGAAATAGCTAGTATCCTGGAATATCCAGAAATAAACATTTGCCATAGAGGCGACCGACCAGAAAGCCGACTTCGCCAATGATGCGGAATCATCGGGTAGTAATAGAATCTGTCCCACGATTAAAACGGTCGCAATAACGGTCATCAGGGCTGGCGCAATTCTCTTAACGCGCGCGCCGTAAAATTCGGATATTGAAAAGTTACCTTGGTATATCTTTTTCGTGATGTTGCCAGTAATGAGATAGCCAGAAATAACGAAAAATACGTCAACGCCAACAAATCCGCCTGGAACCAGATGCTTGTTGATATGAAATAAGATAACTGCCAGAACGGCAATCGCTCGAAGGCCGTCAATGTCCGGCCTATAATGCGTCGATTTCGTGAGCACCAAGTTGCCTCAATAGTTGATTTTGGTTTTTTTCATTATTGCACGAATGTCAATTCATGAGATTGATAAAGTAGAAGAATTCGCATGAAACCAACAGTTAAAGCTCTCCGCGCAGGCGGATGCAAAAAGGACATCCGTTCTATCCAGGCCGATGTGGGTACGCCGGGCACGCTCACTCTGGCCAAAGTCGGCGACTCGATGGAACTAAAGCTCTACGACCCGAACGACTCTCAGGTGAAGCCGCTGATCGATCCGCTATGGGACGCGCGCGCCGTCGGCATGCGCGGGAACCGGATGCTGTGGCATGGCCTCACTGCGCGATGGAAGATGGCGGCGTTGCGCAAGAGTGGTCGATCGAACTGACGCCTTAGCCGCGCTGGTCGTACTTGCGCGCCAGCACCCGGGCCGCCAGCTGTGCGTTGATGCCATGTCAGCGTAGAGGCGCGATCCCGTCGGGCAGGCCGAAAGCGCGCTTCATGGCATGCCGGCGCGCATAAGGTCGGCGGTTGCGCGGTCAGTTCTTGGCGTCTGCTTGGTGATGCGATGAGTGTAGCTAGCGCCGCCGGAAGGCGTTTTGGCATCGCGCGCAAAATCCCGAAATACGATTTTGCGGAAAAGAGTGCATTTTGCGGAAAAGTTCCGAAAAGCATCGAAATGAAGTAAGCCTACAGCCGCTTGGTGCCCGGAGCCGGAATCGCGGATCCTGTAAAATCAATTACTTAGCGCTGGATTTCGTAATTTATTCGTTGTCTGACGAAGCGTTTGTCGCTTGGCGCACCGTTCTGAAAATTATTAGGGGTGTAATTCCGAACCGATGGGCCGGTCGTCCGAGCGAATTTCGCATGGCGGTCAGCATAAGTCGCAATCCATTTTCAATGTCGGAAGACACTCGGGCGATGACGTCGAAGTCAGGCTCGTCGTCGGGCCGCGCGTCCACAATCCCAAGCATGTGCCATTCGCCAGGTAAATCGCAGCCATGTTTGAAGACAATGTCTTCCGGATTGATCCTCATGTGCGCTGGCTCGAGAGTGAACCATGCCTCATGATCATCAGTTAAAAATGTACCTTGAATGCTGTGCGGAAGTTTAGAGATGATCTGTGCAATGCGATCAAACTCTTTTTTTTTCGCAGCTTGAATCCTTTGGCGGTCCTTTTGAGTCGGCGCGTCTGCACCAGATTCCTGACCAATCATTTCGCCCATGTACTGCCAGATCTCTTTCATTAGGCGGATGTCAAAAACCGAGACGCGACCTTTAATCAGAACGAGCTTACCAATGCCAGCGCCTGGAAGATCGGTGCCCAGGTAACCGCGTTCGAACAATGCGTCTAGCGTCTCCTGGGGGCGGGAGAATGTTGGGTCAATAGTGTGTTCGACAGCTTGTTCAGAGCCCAACTCGGTCTGTGCGAGACCAGATACCACCATCGCCTTTAAGCTGATGTTACCTGTATCTTTGCCGCTGTTTTTGGAGGACTGCTTCGACTGAGTGATCAGTCCATCTTTCGACAGCTGACCGTAGTAGTGCGAAAGTCTAACCGAATCGATGTACGCGTAGTCAGAGAGGTATTCTTCGTTTGGCGATTCTAGTGCCGTTGTCAATTGCATCGGTTGCTTTCTCTCGTTGCAGAGCAACTTCGCGTTTCTTAGCGCTGAGATCGGCAGCAATTGTTATCAACGCATCAACTGAACTCTCTGACACCTCTTTTTTGGAGGAAAGCAAAGATCTGATGGCATTGGTAAGAACTCGTTTCATCGAGATAGTATAGCCCAAAAAACTTTGTGGCCAACCTGCGTAAGCTCAGCAACCGGTGCGAAGTCAATGAATAAGCAGCTATAGTACAACATATTTGACAACATTTTTTGCAATTGCCTCGTGCCGGCGTCTTCCGTACGCCCGGCGAATATTCCCCTACCGCCAGACAGCGGTGTTCAGTGCTTCTCCTGGTAGCTTTTCGCCCAGTCGATTATTTCCCTGGCCCAGTACATAGGCTGAGTTTGGCCGGTTCGTTTAGCTGTCGTCGCCGTCGGTAGTCTGACCGCCTTTGGAAACCCTGGCAAGCATGCGATTCGCTCCCGGACAACTTGGGGATTGCGATGCAGGAATTCGCCAATGGTCGCCATGTCCCACAGGGCGACGTCGATGGGAATCAGGGGCTTGGCCAGTTGAGCAACGGCGGCAGCCAGTTGCTGAATAAGTTCTGCTTGTCCTGCGTCGCTCACAAAACCTCCCGTCCGTCGTGATACGATGTTTCATCGATTTTTATCTGGCCATCATCATGGGACCGATCTTCATTTCTTACCGTGGATTCGATATTGAGATCAACGCACGTTTGATTAGTGGCAGCCGTTTCTGGACCGGGCATTACGAGATCAGGCGCGATGCTGGCCCGTGGGCCGCGGCCTCTCTCACCAGGCTGCATACCAATGCCCAAGACGCTATAGATAACGCTGCGTCGTACGCTCGGGAGTACATCGACAACGTCATCGGTTAAAGGGGCGCGGCTGTTCTCAAGCGCCTGCTGCAGCTTCTTCTTCTCGTCGGCCAGGCGGGAGCTGTCGATCGGGCCGCTCATGCTGCCTGCCCATGCGATTGCATCCTGGCGCCGGTCTGCTTTATGGCTGTGGCCGCACCGGGTGGCTGCGTAGACGGGGTGAATCCGGTCATGTCGAGGTCGTGCAGCAGGTAGTCGCGGAATTTGTCGATGCCGCCGTTTTGAATCTCCGCCAGCACGGCGGCGTAAAACGCTGGCCCATGTGGCGGCGGTGTTTCGATGGTGATCAAGTGGCGCGTGTTGGCCGCCAGCGGCAGAAAATCGTTACCTTGCGTGATCACCACAACGTTCATCTCGTTCGGCACGGAGCGGATCGTGGCCCCGTATTGACGAATGAGCAGGCTGCTCGAGCAAACGAGGTTCTTGACGCGTTCCACCACGCGAGGCGAGTAGGCAGTGCGGATCGCGACGTAATGCGCGCCTTCCGCCCAGGAGCTGTAGGTGGCGCTCTCGTCGATTTCGTGGCCGCCGACACGTTTGCCGGCGCGCCCGTGCACCTCGCTCAGGATGCGTTCGAAGAACAATCGCTTGCCGGCGCCTTCGCTGCCGTTGACGAAAATCGCGGTGGCCATCTTTGCGCCCGGGTGGCGCAGCGGGTAGGCGATCCAGCGCAGTACCCAGCGCTGCAGGTCGACGTCGTAGTCGCACAGGTGCAGGAGCAGGCCGCTGATGTTGAAACAATGCGGCAACGCGGCGCGCTTGGGCGGATTGATTAAGATGCCGAAGTGGCGGGCGTACAGGGTGAGCGAACGCAGAAATTTATTCATGATGCCTCCTTGGTAGATGGTTGTGCGGCCGGAGTGGCCTGTTGAATCAGGTCGATCTGGTGCTTGAGAAAATCGTTGAGGAATGGCGGCGCCACCGCCTGCAGCTCGAGGAGCGCGTTGTCGATCGCGGCAAGCTCCGTGCGGCAGCGCGCGGCGATCTCCTTGGCGTGCGGGACGCCGTGCTTGCGGTGATGGCCTTCCCATGCCGCAAGCGCGGTAGCGCCGAACTTGCGGTTCGCGACCAGCGAATGGGCGATGGCGGTCAGGGTAGGGAAGGTGAGCCCGGTCATTGGGCGGCGCCCACTACTGCCACTGGCGGTCGACTGGTGGTGGGAAAAGGCCAGGCTGCAGTTTTCCCCGAGTCGTTCAACGCTGGTACTGCCGGCGTCTGGACGTCTTGGGTGGCCGGCGCTGCGGCGCCCTCGCTGGTGGTGGGTGACGCGGCCGCAGCCAGCTTACTGGGCCGTTTCGCCGCCTTAGATGTCGAGGATTTGATTGCCGGTTTCGCTGGCGCGGTAGTCGCCGTTGTCGCGGTCGGGGCCGGCGCCGGGTTGGCCTTCGCCGCCATTTTGGCTGCAGCCTTCTTTTTAAGGTCAGCCTTTTCTTTTGCCGCGGCCTCGATGTCGCTCCGAATTTTCTTGGCGTCGACCTTCGCGCGCGCGGCAAACTCCAGAAGATTTTTCGGAGGATCATTTGGCGTGTAGGAGTACGTCTCAAGCTCGCCGCAAAGCGTGCAATCCCGGATAAACTGGTTCAGCTGCGCCGGCGAGAGTGCGTCGACCGCGGCGCGAAGGGGTTCGCCGCGTCCGTATCCGATCGTCTCCTTGGTCCACCCGTGCAGGCGCAGTACGGCCGCCTGCGCAATGGTCCCGCCACCGATACGGCTGAATACCTGGCAGGCCACCAAGCGCAAGTCGGCGTCCACCAGGTTCATCATTAACGAGGCGTGGTGCGCGGCTTCGAACAGCTGCCGGCGGAATTCCTGCTCGATCTTGCCCTTTAACGCCTGCTGCTTTTCGCGCGCCTTGCTGGCCTCTTCTTCTGCCGCCGTCTTGCGATCGCTCTTAATGCCCAACTCTTTAAGGATCGGCTCGATATCTTCAAGGCTGACCACTTCGATGAAATCCTGGGAGTGCGGATTTTCCAGCAGCGATACGGCGGGTTTCTTTTTGCCGAGAATCTGGCGCCATGTGCGATTTTCTGCGTCCTGATAATTTTTCTTATCTAAGTCGACATACCCGACCATGTCGCTGTAAAACGAAGGCATGATTTTTTTGGCTGCGGCGCCGCTAAATACGACCTGACCCTTGGCCGTGGCCACCTGCTTGATTCGAATGACGTGCGCCTCGCTTTTAGCCTTAAAACAGGTTGGGTCGGTGCAGACGTCTGCATTCACGTCGACGAAAATCTCTGGCTGATTACCAGTTCGCTTTGGACATGCGGTGCACGGGCCAGCTACGGGGAGCAGATCGGCATCGCTCTGTTTGAAGTTCGCCTTTTTTATATTGAGCATGTACTGATGCTCGATGTGATTCGCGGCGGACCTGGTCGACAGTGGTCCTTGGTAGCCCTTGGTTATCTCGGTGACACATGTTGCCTGCATCGCCTTCACGGGGATCCGCGCCACCAGTAGAGCGGTAGATTTCGTCAGCAGGCCCTTATAAAATGCCTCGCGCGCCTCAGGGATAAGATTGCACAACTTCAAGCTGGCGTAGATGTAGGCCTTGCTCTTGCCGATCTTCTCGGCCAGCTGGTCGGCCGTGTCCTTGTACTTAGACATCATCACCTCGAAGCCTTCCGCCTCCTCGAGCGGATGCAGGTCGACCCGCTGCAGGTTTTCCAACACCTGAATTTCGTACGCGGCCTGGTCAGAAAGTTCGCGCACGATCGCCGGCACTGTAGGCATGCCGGCAAGGCCGGAGGCGCGGAAGCGGCGCTCGCCGGCGACGATTTCGAAATAGGTCACATCGTCGACGACTTCGACCGGGCGCACCAGGATGGGCTGGGCCACGCCCTGGACTTTTATGCTTTTGGCCAGGTCGTTGAGATCATCGTCGTTGAAGATTTTGCGAGGGTTGGTTTTCGAGGCCCGGATGCAGGCCAGCGGGATGTCGCCGAACGATGGCTTTGGTGCGGGATCGGCGGTTACTGACGTGGCGACGGCGTCGCCGGGTGCGGCTGCGGTATTCATAGAAACTCCTGATATTTGGTCGAAGAATTGAGCGGTGCTGCATGGGCGTTCAGGACGTGTTCGGTCTGAAATATCCGAGGGTGAAGCGGGGCCCGTTGCGGGGGAGGGTGACATCGACGTGCCAGACCGTAAAGCCGTGATGGCCTTGTACAGGCCCGCGATACGGTTGGCCGACGGTGTAGCCGTAGCGAGGTAGCGCGGTGAGCACGCGCGGCAGCTCCGCGTGGATGCCGTCGGCCGAGACTTCGCCAGGTGTGCAGCCGATGGCGGCGCAGATGCTCTGCAGCTTTGAGCGTTCCTTGGCGTCGTCGAGCGCCTGGTGAGCGGCGCCGCGGCCGATCGGCGCGGTGCGGGCTGGGCGGGTGGCGGTGGTAGGCATCAAATCTCTCGACGCGACAACCGTACAGCTCGCTCTTCGCCTACCTTTTCGACCTGGTCGGCCAAGGCCGGGGCAACCTTACGCAGTCCTCCCTCGAGCGCGCCGAGGAACAGATGCATTTGCGTGATCGAATTGGGGACTGTGCCGTTCGGGCGTGGCTTCGTCGCTACGAGCACGGCGTCTGCAATCGCGCCGTGGATGTCGGCGGCGTTCACTGGGCACCTACCGGGGTGACGGTGATGCCGCAGGGGGTGTCGCCCTGGGCGGTGGCGGCGTCATCCCACGCATCCATGCTGGACGGCGCCAACGCATTGTAGCGAAGCGAATGGCCTATAAAACGAATGCAAATTCTGAAAGTTTCCATTGAGTTGCAGCGCCGAAGAGAGGATCAAGGCGCAACAATAACCCATCAATGGGATAATCTCAACCCATAAACGGGATTTCCAGAAAAAAGCTTATAGACTCAATAGTTATATAGAATTAATGAGTCTGTTCAATATCCTAAATGATGCCGCACGGGCGTGCGCGCTCGGACGGTTAGGTCGCGCGTAAAGCTATCGGTAGTCTTTTCCGTTGACAGTGAGCGAAGTGATGGCGCCGGCGTGCAAGGAGCCGATGCAGCTGGCCGACATCGGGACCTTGGCGTGGAATCCATTGGTGAAGTGGAATGCCCCCTTCGGCCAAGCGAAATAGAATTCGTCACCTTTGCCGTAGTTTTCCGCGAACGGCGGCCTTTCTGCATCGCCATACTCTGCAGTCTTCGTAATCGAGATCTGACAATTAGCCAGTGCGTCGGCCACTTCTCGATCACGAACCTTCTGAGCCGATGGAAACGCGGTGGCAAAACCAATGGCGGCGATGCCGAGGGTGATGGCGGTGAGCGCCACCCAGGTAATGACGTTATTGCCGCGCCCCCTGGACGCCGGTGTTGAATCTGGGGCCGGCTGGTGGTGTGGCGGATTGAGATAGGTGTGGCAGAGCGGACAGTCAACCAAGCCCCTGACAGAAATGTGTGCATTGCAGCCAGGGCATTGTAGGGCGTTCAACGTGTCATTCCTTCGTCGGATTGGCGGTACGGAATCTGGCGGATCAGCCGCCGCCGCGACCAGGCCGAGGGCCGATCGCGGCGATGATCTGCAAGACAAGCTCCTGCGTTTTTATGTTTTGCTGTGCAATGTCGGCAAGGCTCGGATCTGTCGACGACCTGCCCAGGCGGTCAATTATTTCCGAGTTCATGCTTCGCCCATGCTCGACGGCCGCCTCCGAGATCTCCGCGTGAAGATCGCGTGGCAGTCGTAGCGCAGTTTTAATGTAGTCATCTTGCGGTTTCGTCATCGCGCGATTTTTGCGCGTTTCTTCGCGAAAGTGTTGTATTTGCCTTCACGGTGGAGGCACTTTTCTGTAAATTAAGATTTTGTAACCTTCTGATACGTGCCGCGGATCGGCCCATCGACCATAGGAGAAGTGATTATTTGTTACATTTCACTTGGGAAATAAGCAACAAAAGTACTCTTATTCAACGGATGTAGGAGAAATCCTACGTCATATAGTCAATACACCAATTGACGAATACAGTGGAAAATGAAAAATTTAGATCGATACATCGCGTTGTACAAAGCAATGGACCCTCGGCGACGACGGGAAGCGCTGGCATTTGCAGAACTGCAGGTCAAGTCATTCCCCGCGAAACTCTCTCAGCCATCACTCCGCTTGGTTTTTTCCAACAAGAGCAAATAACACTTTTGGTACGATTGAGCTGATGTTTTTGATCGTGCGGCGGCCCTCATCATCCGTGGTGCGATAGTTCGTCAGCAATTCGTCTTCGTCCGCGTTGACCCATTGCATGCTTGTCGGCGCGCGCCCGGCGGGCAAGGTAACCGTCGCATCGCCCACGGCGTCGTTCGCGGCGGCTACGATCTCAAGCCCTTCTGATAAAAGCTGGATCGCTGGGAGTCCGAAGGCGGCTGCCAGCATCTCTACGGTTTCGATCTTCGTCGATACCGTTGCCTTCCGCACTCGCTCGACTGTGCCGCGACCCAATCCTGATCGTTGGGACACCTTGTCGATTGTGTCGAGTCCCGCAGTTGTCGCCATCAACTGCGTGAGGTTGTTTGCGAGGATCGTTTCCAGCTTTATTGTTTTCTTCATAGCATGAACTTTGCCGGAAAATATGACCCGTTTGCGGGTTGTTAATATCCCATATATGGGTTATTCTCCGCCTTATGAAATCTCAAACCGAACCCAGAATTGATTTCGTCGTGCGTCATCTGCGTGCGGCGCGAGCCCGTCGTTGGACTGAAATTGCCGAGATAACTGGTGTCCCGGTGAAGACGATCAGCAAGATTGCTTACGGCGATACGAAAGATCCCCGTACCAGCACGACTGAGGCCCTACACGGGTATTTCAGTTCGCGTGGTCCGATCAGCGAAGTCGCAGCCGATGTATCGATAGTAGACGCGTAATTAATTACATAAAACCCAAGGAATTCGAGGAATTACTGTGGAACTTTTGTCGGCATATCAAGAAATGATCAAAGTCCACGGCTGGACGGGCACGGCTGCAACATTGGGCATGACCCGGTCAGCCCTGGAAGCGCGCGTGTACGAGGTCAAGGGTTCGGGCATGCGGACCACGACCGCGCTGCTCATCCAGGCGCACGCCGGCACCACGCACTTCGCCGAGGCCGTTGCGCACGCCAGCGGAGGCACTTTCGTCGCGCTGCCTGGCAGCCTCGACGTCGACGGCGAGCTGCTGATGGCGAAGTTCAACGAGCTTTACACCGAGCTGGGCACATTCTCCAAGCACTTCGCGGAGGCGACCAAGGACGATGTGATCGACGAGTCGGAGAGGAAGATGCTCGAGGCCGACGGCGCCAGGCTGCACCAGGTGATTGCGGGTTTGACCAAGCTTGCCTTTTCAGTCTATTGCCCTCGGAAGGGACCATCCGCATGAACAAGGTCGTACAGTCCCTTCGCGCCGGCACCAAGCCGCACAGTGCGCTCCTCGCCCTGCAGGGCCTCGCAGGCCAGGCCAGCAAACCTGAATGGCGCAAGGCCATGGGCTGGAAGTATTCCCTGGTCGCTTTCGACCAGGACGTGATTTTTCTTCTTTCCGCGCAGCGGCTGGTTTTTCGCCGGGGCGATACCTGGTGTATTTCCGACGATGGCCAGCGTCTGATCGGCATCGATCCCGACGCGTTCGACAGCGAACCAGGTCTGCCGGTGCGTCCGCGGGAAGCGGTTGCATGCCGGCCTCTGTCACGCAGCAATATGCCCCGCATGGACATGGCGCGCGAAGGTTCGCTGGACTTCCAGAACATCTCGTCCCGCTACGGCGATACCCTGGTTCCTCACCGTAAGGCGTAAGCGTGGTACTTGACGATTTCACGAGGGTCGCTCGTCTGGCCCTCGATTCAATAGACGCGCTCCTGGGCAAGTGGTTTCCGGCCGGCATTGTCAGCGGCGCAGAGTTTTGCGTCGGCTCGGCCAGCGGCGAAGCGGGCCAGTCGCTGCGCATCCGTTTGACCGGCGAAAAGGCCGGGGTTTGGTCTGATTTTTCTGCTGACGGCGAAGCCGGCGGCGATCTAATCTCGCTCTACGCGCATATCCACGGCCTCACCAATGGCCAGGCTTGTAAAGCCCTCGCCGAGGAACTCGGCGTCACTCTCACGCCTTCAACGCACCCGCGCAGCGCCGGCGTCGGCGCGCCTGTCTCGGCGAAGCCATCGCGGGTTAAACCTGCGCTTGCGCAAGCGGACAAAGGGGGAGAAGAGAATTTCGAGAAAAAAGCACGCTCTCCCTGGACGCCGATTCTGCCCGTGCCCGCCGATGCGGGTGAGTATCCGAAGGCACATGTCATGCGTGGACGGCCAGATGCCTTTTGGGAGTACCGCGACGAAGCCGGCCAACTGCTGGGCGTGATTTACCGCTTCACCAATTCCACGGGCGGCAAGGAAGTGCTGCCGTGTGTGTTCGCCGTGCATTCGGAGTCGAAGAAGCGCGAGTGGCGTTGGATGGCGTTTCCGGATCCGCGGCCGTTGTACCTGCGTGGCCCGCGCCGCCCGGAGCTGCCGCTGCTGATAGTCGAGGGCGAAAAGTGCGCCGACTCGGCCGACAAGCTGCTGCACGACGAGCTGGAAACCAATTCCTGGCCAGGTGGCGGAAAGGCGGTCAAAAAGGCCGACTGGTCGCACATTGTCGACCGCGACGTGATCCTGTGGGCCGATGCTGACGCAAAATGCTTCAAGGACACGCACGAGCTCGCAGGGCAGTTGATGCCCGAGGCCCAGCAACCTGGCATGAAGGCGATGGAGCAACTCGCGACGATTCTGCGCGCCCAGGGCAACCGTGTAGCGTTTGTCGATATCCCCTCACCTGGGGAAGTCGAAGACGGTTGGGATGTGCACGACCTGATTGCGGCCGGCGCCGGCAAGGAAGAGGTAATGGCGTGGGTCACCAGTCTGCGCGTGCCGACGGCGCCCCTGCCCGAGCCGGCGCCCGCCGCTGCCGTCGATAACGCGGACGACGATGATCCTGACGCTGTGCCGGCGTGGTTTGACCAGGTGGATGCGGAAAGTGTCGCCGGCGATGCCCCCGCTGGCGCGCGCGGGCGCACACGGGCACAGCTGCGCTCGATGCTGATCGGGACCGGCAACGGCGGCGTCAAGGGCTGCCGGGAAAACGTTTTCACCGTGATGCAGAACGATCCCCGCTTGATCGGCATGGTCGGCCTGGATCTGTTCTCGGGCCTGCAGGTGAAGCGCCGCAATACCCCGTGGCCCAGCGAGCCCGGCGAATGGACGGAATCGGACGATTTTCGCCTCGGCATGTACATGGCCGAGAACTATGGTCTGCTACTGGCCGCGATCGGCGACATCGAGCGAGGTGTCGCGCAAGCGGCGCGTGAGCATGCCTTCAATCCGGTGACCGATTATTTCGACCGCTGCAAAGCCATGTGGGATGGAAAGCCACGCGTTGCCAACGCCCTGACCTCGTACTGGGGGGCAGAGGCCAGCGAGTACATCGCTCTCATCTCGACCATGTTCTTCGTCGGCATCGTGGTGCGCGGCTACCGGCCGGGCGTGAAACATGACCACGCGCCCGTGTTCGAGGGCGGGCAGGGCAGGGGCAAGTCGACCGCGTTGAAAGTGCTGGGCGGCGATTGGTTCGCTGACACGCCTTTCCGCATGGGCGAAAAGGACGGCTTCCTGGCCATTCAGGGCGTGTTGCTGTACGAGGTGGCGGAGCTCGAGCAATTCAACCGCTCCGAGGTCACGGCGATCAAGGCCTTCATGTCCAGCACCGTGGACCGGTTCCGCGAGCCGTACGGCCGCCGCATGAAGAACATGCCGCGCCGCTGCGCCTTTGGTGCCACCACCAACGAAAACGAATATTTCAAGGACACCACCGGCAACCGCCGGTTCTGGCCGGTAGGGACGCGCAACATCGATATCGACGGCCTGATCCGCGATCGGGACCAGCTGTTTGGCGAGGCGATCCACATGCTTGCCGAAGGCGTGCTGTGGTACCCAACGCGGGACCAGCAGGAGCGCCTGATCGACGAGCACCAGGAGAGCCGGGAAATCGCCGATCCGTGGCATGGGCGCATTTACGAATACACCGAGGGTTTTGATTCCGAAGGCAAGCCGATGTTCGCTGCTGCCCTCAACAAGGTCACCGTGCGTGAGCTGCTGACCAAGGCGCTGCACTTCGAACTGTCGAAGCTGGGCGCGGCCAGGGCCGAGAGCATGCGTATCTCGGCCATCATGCGCAAGCTCAAGTGGGTCAAAGGCCGGGATAACTTCGGCGCGCGCGAGCGGTGGTACGCGCGCCCAGGCACGGCCCTGGCGCTCGACGCAACAGAGGTGGACGATGATCTGCCAATTTAGCAAACCGTGCGGCATAATGCCGGCGGCCGACCAGGGATCGTGGGTGCTCAGCGCACCGGCGGAAAAGGTCGCTCCGTCGCATTTTCGCTGCCGGAATGGCGTCCAACCCGGCCAGCCGTCCAACCTGCCCAAAAACAGGTTGGACGGCCAGAACCCCCGTGGTTATTGGCTCCGCCAACCTCCCAACCTCGCCAACCTTCCTGCGCACAGGCGCCCGCCTGCGCACGCACGTATACGCGTGCGGAGATCATTTTTCGGCCTTTATCCCTTCCAGCAAAACCAACAAACAGGTTGGGAAGGTAGGGAGGTTGGCAAACCGTTGCTGCGTAAGGGTTTCAGCCGTCCAACCTGTTTCCCAACCTTTGCGAGGTTGGGTTATTTCTCCAATTCGGAGGTAGTGGAAATGAGCAAGGGCAGCCTGCGGGAAGAAATGCCAACCGTCACCACGATCATCGATGGCTTCCGGGAAGTATTCGGCAAGGTCTACATCGACAACATCATCCGCGCCGGTATGCGCGGCCAGCCCGTGTTCTATGCATCGGAGAACGGGCACACCATCGGAACGCCCTTGCCACCAGCAGCCCAGGTGATCGAGCAGGCCGAGACACACCGCGAGCGCCACTATCGCCTGGCACGCGCCCGCTCCATCGCTTTGACAACCGGCCGCGAGCGGCCAGAGGAGACCTGAGATGAATGACCAACAGATTTACATGCTGGTAGCAAAGACCCCCGACATTCGGGCGGTGCAGATTGCAGATGCACTCGACAAGGATTTGTTCGACGTCAGCGAGGCCCTGCGTCCTTTGGTCGAGGTTGGTGACCTGGTTCGGCATGCGGGTAAATCGCCCAATGGACATCCGGCGCAGCTGTACAACCTCAGCCCGGCTTTTAGGGCATCGAAGGAAGGCCAAGCGATACTAGCGATGGTGGCCACTCCGGCGGCGCCTGTTCTTGCCGAGGCCACGCCGACGCCGGCGCCTGCTCCGCTACCTGCACCGGCCACGGCGCCCGTCTCCGCTCAACATGCATCTGGCGCGCCGCTGGCTATTCCTGTGTTCACCCATGCATCCAACAAAGCGCCGAAGCCGAAGCCCGCTGAGCGGGCCGCGAGTGGTGTAGCCTTCATCGCAAGTGCACAACGCCCGGTCAATCAGGATGAACTGCGCCTGGTGATGTCCTTGAACAAAGCGCAGTACCCCGGCACCTTTCTGAAAGATGCGATCGAGCAGGGCTTGATACATCGGGATGGCGCCATGTTCATGGCAGGCCCGGCGCCGGAAGCTTGTACAGGGCCAAGCGCCAAAGACGAACGCAGGGACACCGTTCTATCGATCGATGGCAATGTCTCTGCGCCCCAGGTGGCAGCGGCGCCACAGCAAGGCCTGTTCCGTTGCGGCCTTTGGTCTGACGGAACACTCGAACTGCAGCGTAATGGTGAGATGGTGGCTGAGCTGGCCCGGGGCGAGGGGGAACATCTGGTCAGCTTCTTCAGCCGCATGCTTGCCAACCCCATGGGCACCGATGTGCAGACGTCTGCACCGATGGCAGGGTCGAAGCCGTGAGGCTGAACGTCAGCTCCAATGCCACCGATGTGGCCAGCCGCATCCGCGAGCTGGGAAATAGCGGGAGGACAGCCGCTGCCCGGGCGTTGACGGCCACCGCGAAGTTCGACGTGCAGCCGGCCATCAAGCAGGAGATGCGCCGTGCATTCGACAGGCCGACCAACTACACCCTCAACGCCACCTTTCTCAAGGTCGCCAACCGCGACAATCTTGAGGCGAGGGTCTGGCTCAAGGACAACCCGTCGGGCAAGGGCACGCCAGCAGACCGCTACCTGGCGCCGGACATTTTCGGTGGGGATCGCCGGCAGAAGGGCATGGAGAAGGCGCTGCAGGCGGCGCGCTTGATGCCGCCTGGCTATGTGGCAGTCCCAGCCGCGGGCGCCCAGCTCGATGCCAACGGCAACGTCAAGCGCAGCCAGATCGTGCAGATCCTGTCGCAGCTGCGCGCTCAGCTGGGGACTGGGTACGAATCGCGGGCCAGTGGGAGCGCGCGATCGCGCCGTACTATCGCACGCCAGGGCGTCACCTACTTCGCCCTTGCACGGGCCACGCGAGGCCTTGCTGCCGGCGTCTACCTCAAGCGCAAGTTCGGCCATGGCTCGGCTATCCGCCCCGTCTTCCTATTCACACCGCGCGCCGGCTACCGGCCGATCTTCAAGTTTTTTGAGGTCGGCGAGCAGGCCGCGCGCTCCCGTTTCCCAGGCCGCTTCGACCTGGAGATGGACCGGGCCATCGCCGCGGCAAGGCTCAAATGATTCTCTTCGGAAATATAGTGCCATTGAGCAATATTGATCAAAACGTTGCACCCGGGCAAGGTACCTCCAAAGCAGCGCGAGGGCGAGGGTGATTCAGACCCCGTCAAAACGCTAGCGGGTGGCAAAACAATTTCCTTACAAAACGCCTGACAACACACTTTTTCATGCCAAACCTGACAAAAATCGCCGACTGGGCCGCTTCCCTGGGAATTTCCCGGCAGTCGGGCTACGACGCGATCACGCGCTGCTCGATTCCGGTTACGGACGGCAAGGTCGACCCCGATGTCGCGAATGTGCTTTACGCAAAGCACACAAGAGCCCGCGCCAACGGAAAAAACGCGGCTTTTCCGGCTGGCGCCGAAGGCGGCCAGGGCGCGGATGCCCCGGCTGGCGCAAAGGCCAAGCCGGCTGGCTATGACACCAGCCGCGCGCGGCGTGAAGAGGCCGAGGCCAAGATCTCCGAGATGAAGCTGGCCGAGATGCAGGGCAAATATTTGTTGAAGGAAGACGTCGCCGCAGTGGTGTTCGAGATTGCGCGGGCGCTGCGAGACGGCCTGACCAATAGCGCGCGCCGTATCGCGGCGGACGTCGCCGCATTGAGCACTGGCGAGGAGTGCGAGGTGGTGGTCGAGCGCGAGCATCGGGCTCTGCTGGAAAGCATGCAGCATTCGCTCGGTGCCAAGCTGCAGCTGGTGGCCCGCGAGGACCACGGCGCATGATGCAAACGGCCCACGTTGTTGCGGATGCCTTCGCGCGGGGATTCCAGCCGGATCCCAATCTGTCCGTCGACCAGTGGGCCGACGAGTACATGATCATACCGAAGGACAGCGGCGCCAGTGAGCACGGCAAGTATAGGACCAGCCGCACACCGCATGCGCGCTTCGTGATGCAGGCGCTGTCGAACAGCAATCCATGCAAGCGGGTGGTGCTCAAAGGTGCCTCACAGATGCTGAAGACCCAGGTGGCACTGAATTTCTTCGGGTCGACCGTGCACCAGTCGCCGGCAAACTTCCTGTGGGTTCTGCCGACCGGCAAGCTGATGAAGCGCGGCAGCGCCCGTATTGCCAAGACCATTGTCGCCGTGCCGCAACTGAGCGAGCGGGTCGCTTCGCCCCGGTCGCGCGATTCCGTCAATACCATCGACACCAAGGAATACGTCGGCGGTGCGCTGACCATCGTCACCTCCGGCGCCGCGGCTAACCTTTCCGAACTGTCCTGTCGCTACCTGGTGTACGACGAGATTGATCGATCAGAAAAGAATGTGGGCGGCGAGGGCGCTTCCTGGAAATTGGCCGAGGCGCGTCAGACCACCTTCGAACGCAATAAAAAATCTTACTACCCAAGCTCGCCAACGATTGAGGACGAATCCGAGATCGACGAGCTGTTCAAGATGGGCACGCAGCAGGAGGCCCTGGCCGACTGTATCCATTGCGGACACACCCAGCCGCTGGTATTCGAACGCCTGGTGATGAGCGAGGACGGCCAGACGGCGATGTACCCATGCCAGGAGTGCGGCGCCATGCACTACGAGCACGACAAGAGCCGCATGTTTGCCCGCGGCGCCTGGTCGGAAGGCGTGCCCGGTGACGGCGAGACTGTCAGCCTGACCATCAGTGGCATGTTCCTGCCGTACGGCTGGTTCCCCTGGATTGGCCTGCTGCGTGAGTACGCTGCCGCCAAGGAAAAACTGGCGGAGGGCAGCGAAGAGCTGATGATCACCTTCTACAACACCCGCCTGGCACGCACGTGGGCGCGAAAGAAAGAGCAGACCAAGTACCAGGATCTGATGGATCGCGCCGATGCCTACCGTCTCGGCACCGTGCCGGCCGGCGGCCTGGCGCTGACGGCCGCCATCGATACCCAGAATGACCGACTCGAGTTCAAAGCGGTGGCGTGGGGCGAGGGCATGGAGTGCTGGGTGGTCGACTACCAGATCATCCATGGTTCGCCCAGCGAGGATTCGACATGGGAAAAGGCCGACGAGCTGCGCGCATCGAAGTACAAGCATGCCAACGGCGAGTTGATGGAGATCGAGGCCACCTTCGTCGACTCGGGCGGCAGTCACACCCAGGACGTCTACAACTACACGTATGTCCGCCGGCGTAACAAGGTCTTCGCGCTGAAAGGCGAGTCGCGTCCGGCAAAACCCATCATCTGCGCCAAGCCCACGATGGTCGACATCAATCACCGAGGCAAGGTGGAGAAGCGTGGCGGGCAGCTTTGGTGGATCGGTACCGACACCGCGAAAGACTACTTGGCCAGCCGCTGGGACCGCGCCGCCGGCGCCGGCGCCGTCCATTTTCCTGCGGATCTGCCCGAGGAATACTACAAGCAGCTGACGGCCGAGTACCGGATCCACAAGTACAAGCGCGGGCGCAAAATCAGCGCCTGGGAGAAAAAGAACGGCGACCGTAATGAGGCGCTCGACTTGATGGTCTATAACCTGGCGGCGGCGCAGCACCTTGGATTGAACAAAAAGCCTGAGAGCTACTGGCAGCATCGGCGCGAGCGGCTTAACCCGCCGAATCGGGACTTGTTCAAGGTGCTGGACGATGTGCTGCCGGCGATCGCGCCCGTCTCCGATATCGCCCCGTTGGTGGTGGCGCTGCAAATGGTTGCTGATGCGCCTTCGCCACGTCCGCCAGCAGCGCCGGCGTCAGCGCCGGCCAAGCCGACGGTCTCCAATGGCCGGATTTCATTTGTCGGCACACGCCGGGGGCGCGGATGAATCTCGACCCGGATCCGGACATCATTGAGATCATCATGCGGGCATGCGAGGCGGAGGGCCTTGACCCCGAAGCTTCACGCCTGATCGAGGCAAAAATGCGCACTGAGTACGGCGGACTGCGCGTACGCATACCGAAACGCAAGAAGCACCCTACCGAGAGGGCGCGTACCGATGCCTACGCCGACGGCCTGAGCGGCATGGCGACGGAGGAGGTGATTGAAAAGCATGGCATTAGCCGTGCCACGCTGTACCGCTTGATGAAAAAGCGCCCCTGATGCGCCCGTAGCCGTCTCAATTTGCCCTGTTTTGACGCTTCCGAAATCCATAGACTCCAAGCATCATTTACGGGGGAACTATGGCCGGAATCACACTCGAGCAGGCGCAGGCGCAGCTGGACAAATATTTGGAGGCGGAAGCAGCGGTTCTCGCGAACCAGGAGTATGAAATCGCCGGCCGCCGCCTGAAACGCGCCGATTTGGCGTCGATCCAGATCGGCATCAAGGCCTGGGATGGGCGCGTGAAGCAGCTGTCCGACCGCGCCACTGGTCGCCGGCGCAGCTACACCGTGCGGATGGGCGGTTGAGATGCGGAAGCCAATCGTTCACCCGAATCTGCTCGACAAGGCCATCGCCTACGTGGCCCCAAAAATCGCAGCTGAGCGCCTCGGCGCCCGCACGGCGCTCGCGTTGGCAGGCGGCTACACCGGTGCCAGAATTGACCGGGCCCAGTTAAGCCGATACATGCCGACCGCGGGATCCGCCAACGCCGATACTATTCGCGACCTGCCAATGCTGCGCGCGCGCAGCCGAGACCAGATGCGCAATGCGCCGGTGGCGATCGGCGCGCTCAACACGAAAGTCAGTCACGTTGTTGGTACCGGCCTGGCGCTCACCCCGGCGCTCGAGGCTGACTTTCTCGGTATGTCGGTCGATGAAGCGGATGCCTGGGCGACTTCGACGAAGCGCGATTTTGAGACCTGGGCCAACTCGCTCGATTGCGATCTGGCGCGAAAACTAAATTTCTACGGCATCCAGTCGCTGGCCTACCGTTCGACCCTGGAAAGTGGTGATCATTTTATCGTTACGCCGCGGGTCCAGCGTGAAACGGGCGGTCCAAAGCTGGCCTTGCAGATGATTGAGGCCGACCGCGTTTGCAATCCAAGCCGCGCAGCCGACAGTCCTGGTTGCATCGACGGTATCAAGATCAGCCCGGAAACGGGTGAGTCGCTTGCAGTGCACATCGCAAAAATTCATCCCGGCGAAGTGCTCGGCCAGACCAATGAATGGACCGAAGTGTCGATGCGCGGCACGACTGGCCGGCGCAACGTGCTTCATCTCCTGCAGATGCTGCGCCCAGGCCAAGTGCGTGGCGTCCCGATGATTGCGCCAATCTTGGAACCGCTGCGCCAGCTGGCCGCGTGGACCGAAAACGAGCTCAATGCAGCTGTTGTCAGCAGCTTGTTCGCGGTTTTTGTGAAGATGGACCCGGAAGCCTTCCAAGATATTTTCGACGAAGGCGCGCAGAAAGCAATCGTCGAACACTCCAGCGGATGGAGCGGCGAGATGGAGTCGGGCAAAGCGGTGAATCTTCTGCCCGGTGAAAGCGTCGAAACAAGCACTCCTGGCCGTCCGAATCCTGAATTTGATCCATTTTGGAGCGCGATCGTACGGCAGATCGGTATGGCGCTCGATCTGCCGTATGAAGTGCTGACCATGCACTTCCAGAGCAGCTACAGCGCGGCGCGCGCCGCGCTGCTTATGGCATGGAAATCGTTCCGATCAAGCCGCGATTGGATGGCTACCTACCTGTGTCAGCCGGTGTACGAGCTGTGGCTCGCCGACGAAGTGGCGGAAGGTCGCATCTCGGCTCCCGGCTTCTTCGCCAGTCCGGCCCTGCGCGCTGCCTGGTGCGCCGCAGTGTGGACCGGCGACGGTCCCGGCAGCATCGACCCTGCAAAGGAGGTCGACGCTGCCCAGAAGCGTGTCGACCTCGGCATTAGCACCAAGGAAGCCGAGAGCATCCTGCATGACGGTGTCGGCTGGCGTGCCAAGCACGTGCAACGGGTCAAGGAAGTCGAAGCGGAGAAGCGTGACGGCATCTATTACCCGCCGATGAACCGGGCGCCGGCGCCTTCGGCTGATGGTTCGTCGAGCGTAGTCGTGCCGTCGACTAAATAGTTGCCCAGTCGTCTCAAATTGCCCTGTTTTTGAGACAAGCCGATCCCTACACTTCAGCCTTACCTTTCGATGTCGTAGTGCCGCAGCGCCCCCGGCTTTTGGGGTGCACACAAAGTTGCTGATCGATGAATATTTTCGACGTACTGAACGCACCGTGGGCAATTGAACCGAGCAAGCTGCTTGAGATTCATGCCGTCTACGCCGCGCACGTGGCCGGCGAAAAGATCGACATCAAAGCAGTCGAGGCACGCCTCGGCCGCCCGCTGGCGAACGAGCAGAAGCCATACCAGGTAGTCGATGGTGTTGGCATCATCTCTGTCGAAGGGGTGATTGGCAAGAAGATGAATATGTTCGCCGACATCTCCGGCGGCGCGAGCAGCCAAGCAGCGCGTAGCAGCCTCGCGCTGGCAAATGCAGACCCCTCAGTGCACAGCATCATCTTTGCCGTCGACAGCCCGGGCGGCACCGTCGATGGCATTCAGACGCTGACCGACAGCGTGCGTGCATCCCGCGATTCGAAAAAGATTGTCACCCTGGGAAGCGGCACGATGGCCAGCGCCGCCTACTGGTTCGGCAGCGCCGCCGGCGAGGTATATATCGCCGAAGACACCACCATGGTTGGCTCTATCGGCGTGGTGACGGCGCACCGCGACGTGAGCGCGCGCGAAACCGCAATGGGCGTCAAGACCACCGAACTTTCTGCCGGCCGCTACAAGCGCATCGCCAGCCAGTTCGCGCCGCTGTCCGAAGAAGGCCGCCAGTCGATCCAGGACCAGCTCGATTACATGTATTCGTTGTTTGTGGGCGCAGTTGCCGCCAACCGTGGCGTCAGCGAAGACGCCGTACTGGCGAATATGGCCGACGGTCGCATCTTCATCGGCCAGCAGGCAGTCACGGCCGGCTTGGTCGATGGCGTCATCACCATGGATGCCTTGATCGAAAAACTTAATAAGGAACGCGGCCCCACTGGCCGCGCTCCGATCCCGCCACGCGCCGGCCCTGCGCGGAACCAGACCACCAAACTACCAGGAGCAAACGTGGACAGAGCTGAAATCGAAGCAAATCACCCGGCACTCGCCGCCGAACTGCGCGCCGACGGCGCCAAACAGGAGCGCGAGCGCATTCAGGCCGTCGAAGCCCAGCTGGTACCAGGCCACGAAGCGCTGATAAACAGCTTGAAATTCGACGGCACCGCGACCGCCGGCACCGCCGCCATGGCCGTTCTGGCCGCTGAAAAGAAAACGCGCCAGGCACACATCGACGCGAGCCAAAAGGACGCGCCGAATCCTGTCGTTGTGGTGCCGGCCGCGACGGTGACAAAGCCGGAAGCCGATTCGGGCAAGGATACGCCCGAAGCGATGGCGGCCAAAGCCAACGCCTACATGGCTGAGCACCCCGGCACCAGTTTCCTCGCCGCGTACAAAGCAATCGGCGGCAAGTAACAGCATTCGCAACAAAACCTGAAACTCTAACGAAGGAAACGTCATGGCCGCAGCCGCTATCAAAATCTTGACCGTGTCCGTGGTGGCTGCTGCTGCCTTGGCGCAATACCGTGCAGTTACCAACGCTGGCGTCTTGCCGGCAGCAGGCGCCCGTAGTCTGGGCTTCACCGATACCACCGCCGCCATCGGCGAGCGCGTGTCTGTCGGCGCGCTGGGCACCACCATCGCGGAGGCGGGCGCCGCCTTTGCCGCCGGCGATGCGCTCGAACTCGATGCCTCGGGCCGCGTGATCGCCAAGGCGGCCGGCGTCACCGTCGCCCGCGCAATGCAGCCCGCCTCGGCGGCCGGACAGTTGGTCGAGGTTCTCCTCATCCCAAACTGATTTCGTCTCTCACACCTCTCAAATTTAAGGAATCAACATGGGTATGATGACCACCTCCCAGGCGCGCGTGATCGATCCGATCCTGACCGCTGTCGCACGGGGCTACACCAACAACGAGTTTGTTGGACAGTTTCTTTTTCCAACGGTGAAGGTCGGCCAGCGCGGCGGCAAGATCATCTCGTTTGGTAAAGAAGATTTCATGCTGTACGCCACCGGCCGCTCGCCTGGTCAGAATACTAAACGCGTCGCCTTCGGCCATGCCGGCCTGCCGTACGTGCTGGAGCAGCACGCTCTGGAAGGTGTGCTGCCAATCGAACAGATGCAGGAAGCATCGGCGGTGCCGGGCATCGACCTGGGCGCTCGGACCGTGACCGGCGTGCAGAACATCATCGCGCTGCGGCTCGAAAAGGCGCAAGCCGACACCGCGCGCAACGCTACACTTTACGCCGCGTCCAACAAGATCACCTTGGCAGGAACCTCGCAGTGGAGCGACACCTCAGGTACAAGCGACCCGGTCGCCGTGATCGAAGCCGGCAAGGATGCTGTGCGTGCAAAGATCGGCAAGCGCGCGAATGTCGCGGTGATCGGCGCCCTGGTTTTTTCTGCGCTGAAGAACCATCCGAAGGTTATTGAGCGCATGAAATACACGGGCCGCGATGTGGCCACGCCTGAGCTGCTGGCATCGCTTTTTGGCCTCTCCCACGTGTACATCGGCGAAGCAGTGTACGCGGATGATGCAGGCGGTTTCTTCGATATCTGGGGCAAGGACGTGGTCTTGGCCTATACCGATGTTGCCGGCCTGGCCGAGCAGGGCAAACCATCCTACGGCTACACCTATCAGCTCGACGGCTACGTCATGGTCGAGCCTGCGTACTGGGAAAACAATACCAAGAGCTGGATCTACCCGGTGACCGATGAAGTTGCACCGGTAATCGCAGGCGCCGAAGCCGGCTACCTGATCCAGAACGCCGTCGCGTAAGCGCCGCCAGCCACCAGACGAGACGAGGCAGAAATGAAAGTTGACATTCTCTCCCCAGTTCATTTTAACGGGAAGGCGCTCGCAGTCGGCGGCGCGCCCGTCGAAATGCCCCGCGACGATGCGGCACCGTTGATCGCAGCAGGCGCCGCCATGCCGCACGACGCCAAAGCGGCCGCAGCTGCCAAGGCTGATGCCAAAGTTGCTGCTGAACAGGTGGCCGACCCGGTCGCCGTCGAAAAGGCAGCTGCTGCAGCGCTGGCCGACGACCAGTCGAAGGAATAGGCCGACCTATGTTCGCCGAAGACCTGACCGTGTTTTTCAACCATGCCGAGTTCGCCGATACCGCGACCCTGGCCGGGCTGGATGTGGTCGGGTTCTTCGAAAAGGCTTACGTGGTCGACGCCAGCGGCTTCGGCGCATCGGCCACCCGGCCGGCATTCACATTGGCAGCCAGCGCGGTGCCAGCGGCATTCGCCGGCCTTCTCCTGGTGCATGACGCCATCGATTACCTGGTCAGCGGAATCGATACCCACGGGTCTGATCGCAGCGTCAGCGTGCTGCTCCTGGAGTTGGCATGAGCGTGAGCGTCTTCGTCGCCATTACCGGCGCCCTGTTCGACCTCGTGCGCGCGGAGCCACCGGTGTCGGCCAATGTTTTCCGGGCCCGTGACCGTGATAACCCTGTCGCCGAACAGTATGCCGACGCCATCAATGTTCAGTTCGATGGCGGCCAGCCATACCCGGGCGCGATCATGGGCGCCCCGATCGACTGGGATTCCCGCTTTACCGTTGAGTTGTTTGCACGCACCACGGCCGGCACGGCGGATCTGGCGGTGGACCCGCTGATGGTTGAAGTATTCAAGCGCCTGATGGCCGATTCGACGCTTGGCGGGCTGGTCGATGAGATCGGCGCCCCGACCATTGAAGCGGAGTACACCGCCGAGCAGAAAAAGACCGGATGGGTTCGGATGACCTTCCCGGTGAAGCACCGAACGACCAACCTCACACTGGAGCAAGCATGACCAAGAAAAAAGACGATGCCGCGGCGGCCGCAGAAGCAGCAGCCCGTGCGATCCCCAACCCGCCAGGTGGCGGCAGCTGGACTTTCGACCACGACAAGCACGAATGGGTGTCGAACGATCCTGCTCCCGAAGCCGTCGAACAAGCCCAGGAGTAAACAATGGCAACCCGTAAAATCAAGAATACAGTCATCCTGGTCAAGCCGGCAACGGTTCCTGGCCAGGATGCCGCCCCCAGCGGCGCCCTCAATGCCGTCCTGATCGCCGAGATGTCGATCACCCCGATCGACGCGCAGAACATCGAGCGCAACAACATCCGCGGTTCGTTCGGCGCCAATGCCGAACTGGTCGGCCCCTCGAGTGTCAAGATCGGCCTTACCGTCGAACTCGCCGGTTCGGGCGATGCCGCAACGCCGCCCGCGTGGGGCAATCTCATGCTGGGCTGCGCGATGGCTGAGGGCCTGCTGTCGGCGCCACCACGCGTGGAATACACACCTGTTTCGAGCGGCTTGAAAGACTTGACGATCTACTACTACGACGACGGCGTTCTGCACAAGGCAGTCGGCGCCATGGGCGATGTCACGCTGATGGCGAAGGTTGGCGAGCGCCCGATGCTGAAATTCGATTTCACCGGCGTCACCGGCGGCGACACGGCAACGCCGAATGTGGTTGGCGACCTGACCAAGTGGAAGACGCCGGTGGCCATGACGCGCGCCAACGTAGTCGACATCACTTTGGGCGCGACCTATGCCCTCGGCGCACTGACCGGCGGCACGCAGTATCCAAGCAACGGTCTCGAAATCAAGTTCGGCAACGAAGTCAACTTCATCGCCAACCTGTCGACCGAAAAGGTCGATATCGCGGACCGCAAAGCCGGCGGATCGGTAGAGCTCGAGCTCACTGCAGCGCAGGAAGTATCGATGATGGCCTTGGTCCGTGCCAATACGCTCCAGAGCATGGGCTTCGTGATTGGCCTTGCCGACGGCAATAAGGTCATCGTGCATGCGCCGGCTATGCAGTTGAAGGATCCGAAGAAGGTCGATGTTAAAGGCACCCGCTACATCGGCTACGACCTGGTCTTTCAGCCGCTGGCCGCGAACGACGAACTGCGCCTGGTCTGCATGTAATTTACCCTTTTCCGAGTGCAGACGTCTGCACTCGTTTTTTTTACCTTTTTAATCGAGAAAATCCATGCCATTCAAGCTCGCCATTGCCGATGTCGTCAACGTTCCGCTGAAGTTCCAGCTCCAGGACGGCGGCACCACCCGCCAGTTCAACTATTCGCTGCAGTGCAAGCGCGTCTCCATGACTGAATGGAATGAAAGTGTCATGGGCGATAACGGTCTCGGTGATACGAACAAGATCCGGTCGACCATGATGAATCTGACCATCGGCTGGAAAGGCCAGACGCTGGTGAGCGACGAGGATGGCCAGCCCGCTGACTTTTGCGAAGAGGCCCTGGAAATCATGTTCGGCGCATCGGGCGTGCTCGACCTGGCCACGGCGAAATACATGGCTGAATGCGCGGCTAAAGTAAAAAACTGATGGAAGCCGCTCGCCTATGGGCGAGTGGCGACCTCGATGTCTCGAGCGGTGACGAAGAGCCTGCCGCAACGCTGCAGGACGCGGCGGCAGGCTTCGGCCTGGTGATGGACAGGGTTCCAGAGTCGTTTGAGGATCAATTTTGGCTTTGGCCGGAAAACCAGCCGATCTGGCGCTTGTGGCTGTTTGTGCAGACGCAATGGCATAGGGATCAGGGTATCCGGACCGGCCTGAATTATCAGGGCGTGGAGGTGTGCATGCGTCACCACCCGGTCCCGAAGGGCGCCAGGTCCGACTGGTTTTCGATGTTGCAAGGAATGGAACTCGCTGCTTTGGCAGCTTATGCGGCGAAACGATAGGACACCGAAGAACTTATGGGATATGCCAGCGCGCCAGGTGCAATGATCAGGATGGGTGTCGACGGCGCGGATACCTCCGCGCGGCAGATCGACACCGTTGCAGCATCCATGAATCGCCTGTCCGACACCGCGATGTCGGTAGCACGCAAACTGGCGGCGACGGTCGGTATCGGCGGTGGACTCGCTGAAGTCATCCAGATGTCGGATGAGTACGCAAAATTTACGTCTCAGCTTCGGTTGGCGACTGGCTCGCAGCGCGAGTATTCGATTGCCCTGGCTGACGTGAAGCGGATCGCAAAGGATGCCCAGGCAGAGCTGTCAGGAACTGGCGTTTTATATGCTCGCATTTCCAATGGCACTCGCGAGCTTGGCATCAGCCAGGCACGTGTCGCAGCAATTACCGAAGTCGTCAATCTTTCGCTGAAGGTGAGCGCAGCTACGACCGCTGAGGCCGCATCTGCCCAGCTGCAGCTGTCTCAGGCGTTCGCGTCTGGAACGTTGCGCGGTGAGGAATTCAATGCTGTCAACGAAGCGGCGCCGCGGCTCATGAAGGCACTTGCCGATGGCATGGGGATGCCGATCGGCGCGCTCAAGAAAATGGCATCGGACGGAAAGATCACTTCCCAGGTCATGGCGGATGTCCTGCCGGGCGCCTTGGAAAAACTTCGTGAGGAAGCGACGCACGTCCAGACGATAGGCGGCGCCTTTCAGGTGCTGAAGAATAGCGTAATGGAATTTACGGCCGTTAAAGCCGAGGCGAACGGTACGGTCTCGGTCCTGACCGGCGGTCTTGCGCTATTGGCGAATAATTTGACGCTGGTCGTCGGTCTGCTAACTACGTTGACGGCGATCAAAGCTGGGACATGGTTTGCCGGCTGGGTGACGGGTGCTTACCAGACATCGGTTGCCAACGCCCAGTTGCGCGCTACAACTTTGCTGGCAGCGCAAGCCGATGTAGCGGCAACTGGCGCCGCGTCTGCGCTGGCCGCCGCCCGCGTCGTCGAACTTCGCGCAGCAGTTCTGGCCGCCGAGGGCAATGTCGCGCTCGCCGTCACCACCAATGGCCTTATTCCGGCGCAAGCACGCGCAGCGCTCGCCGCTGAGGCCCACGCGGCGGCGCTAGCTACGCAGAGCACTGCGATGGCTGCGGCATCGGTTGCAGGCGGCGCATTGCGTAGCGCCGTCGCGTTCCTCGGCGGGCCGGTCGGTGTCGTCATCGCTTTGTTGGGCATCGCTGCGACAGCATGGAGTGTTTTCGGCAGCAAATCCAAGGAAGGGACGGCTCTGGCCGCGGAGTCGTTCGACGAAGCGCACAAGCGAATCGTCAAAGGGCTTGATGAGCAAATTGCGAAAAACGAGACATTGCTCAGACTGAGGAACGCCGGCCTGACAGTCTCGGAAGCCGAGAAAAGAATCCCAAATTTGAATTTGCTCGCAGCGGCCTCGAACCGACTGACTGCAATAAATCAACGCTCAGGCGAGTTTGCCCCGGGGAAGGGCATGAGTAACACCGATGTCTTTTTTGAGCGGCTCAAGGTGTTGAAGCAGATTGACGAGCTGAACCAGAAAATCGCGAAAGAAGAGCAGGGAAGTGCTGCAGTGGCTAGCGGCACGCGCGCGACGCAGCTTGCCGCCTGGTATGCCGAAAACGGCACCAAAGCGCAGCAGCTGACCGCAGAGCTCGCCAAGCTGAAGAAGCAATTCGGCGAGATCCCGCCTGAGATGGAGAAACTGGTTCGGGCTCGTTTCGCTGACAAGGGTTCGGAAGCTGCAATCAAGCATGAAGAGTCAGCCTATGCGAGCCTCATCACCGCGATCCGCTCGAAAGCGGAGGAGAATCGCCAGGAAGTCGCCATCGGCGAAGACCTTGCCGAGAGTGCGAAGATGCAAATCAAACTCGACCAGATGCTTGCGTCGGGCAAGGTGAAGATCTCGGCGCAGCATGAGGAATTGGCGCGCAGCGCGCTCGTTGAGCTGTCGGCGACCGAACGTCTGGTTAAGGAGCAGTCCGTCCAGCGCAATGTCACGAAATACATCGTCGAGAGCACCAACGCGCGCGAGGAATCGCTGCAGGCCCTAGGCGCGGAATACGCGGCTTACGGCAAAAGCGCCGACGCGCGTGACATGATGATGGTTTCGGTTAAAGCGCAGGCCGACACGCAAAAAAAACTGTCCGAGCTGGAATTGGCGCACATGCCCATTTCCTCGCAAATCCGGGCGCAGCTGCAGGCTGAGGAACAGGCACGGGTGGCGGTGGGGGAGGCGGTGCTGGGACAGACCAAGGCGCTCCAATATGCCGCGCAGCTGAAGATCGAAAACAAGCAGTTTGCCGTCGATTCGATCTCGGACCCGCGCGCCCGGGCGGCCGCGCAGCTCCAAATCGATACCGCGCTGTGGCAGGAGCGGATCCGCCTCGCTGGTGCCGGCACCGAAGCTCAGAAGACCCTGCAGAAGGAATACGACACCTGGTACGCGAATCGCCTGAAAGGCGTGGACAGCGCCGTCGACGTCACCCAGGCGACGCAGCTCCTTGACATCATGACCGCGCTCGATGAGGCAGCCAAGTCGGCCGCCACGAGCATGGCGAATTCGTTCGGCCAGGTCGGCGCCTCCATTGGCGGGCTGACCACGTCGCTGACCGAGTATGGCCGCACCCAGGCGGCGATCTCGGCGCAGCTGGCTGCGGCTAAGAAGGATGCCGGCGGCGACCAAGGGAAGATCCAACGCGCCAATGCCGTGGCTGCTCAGCAGTCGGCGCAGGCGCAAATCAAGTCCTACGGCGACATGACTAGCGCGGCCAAGGGCTTCTTCAAGGAAGGCTCGCGTGGCTACGGCGCGCTGGAAGTGGCTGAAAAGACCTTCCGCGCAGTTGAGATGGCGATGGCCGTCAAGAACATGGTCGTCAAAAGCGGCATGGTCGAGGCATTCACGGGCCTGTTCGTTGCCGGCAAGGCGACCGAGACGGCCGCCACCGTCGCCAGCGTCGCGCCGGACGTCGCCGCATCGGTCGCGAAGGGCACGGCCGCAGCGGCCGTGGCGGTGGCCAAGCAGGCCAGCGGCGGCGATGCCTACAGCGCGTGGCCGCGCATGGCTCTCATGGCCGCAGCTATGGCCGCACTCGGCTTCGCGGTGTCGGGCGGCGGCGGTTCGGGTGGTGGCGAGTCCGCGGCCGACGTGCAGAAAAAGCAGGGGACGGGATCCGTCCTGGGCGACACCGATGCCAAGTCAGCGTCGATCGCGCGCTCGATCGAGCTGGCATCGGCAAACAGCAGCATCGAGTTGACGCACACCGCCGGTATGCTGGCGTCCCTGCGCGCGATCGAGTCCTCGATGTCAGGCCTTACGAATCTGATCGCCCGCACCACGGGCGTGACTGATGGCAGCAATATGGGCATCGCGACCGGCCAGCTGAACAAGGGCGCGCCGACGGACATGATCTCGTCGGTGATGACGGGCGTCACCAAGGCGTTGCTGGGGCCTGGCCTTGGTGGTGCAATTTCGAGCTTGATTAACAATCTGTGGGGCAAGACCACGCAGAACATCGTCGATTCCGGCTTCCAGCTGGGCGGCAGCGTACGCGGCCTGCAGTCGGGCCAGGGATACGCTCAGTACGCCAGCGTCGACACGACCAAGTCCTCCTGGTTCGGTCTGTCGAAGAGCACGAGCAACTCCGTCCAAACACAGGGACTGAGCAGCGAGCTGTCGTCGCAGTTCGGACTTATTTTCACCAACCTGGAAGGCTCGTTGAAAAAAGCCGCTGCCGGCGTCGGCATCGATGCCGCTCAGGTAGCGTCCGCGCTCGACAACCTGCGGATCAACGACACCAAGATCTCGCTGAAGGGTCTGACCGGCGACGCCCTGACAGAAGCCGTCAACGCCGTCTTGTCGAAGACCATGGACCAGATGGCCGAGGCGGCGCTGCCGGCGTTCGACGCGTTCCGCAAAGTGGGCGAGGGCTACGCCGAGACCGTGGTGCGCGTGTCGACGAATTATTCCAATCTGGATTCAATCCTGCAGAGCGCCGGCATGACATTCGGCGCAGTCGGCATGGCAAGCCTGGCGATGCGGGAAAAGCTGATCGACGCCGCCGGCGGGATCGATACCCTGGCGAGCCAGACCAACTCCTTTGCCGAAAATTATTTGACCGAGGCGCAGCGCCTGGCGCCGGTTGCCAAATACGTGACGGAACAGATGGCGGCGCTGGGCCAAGCCTCCGTCGATACGCGCGACAAATTCCGCGACCTGGTGCAGGGCATCGACAAGACCACGCCGGCGGGCCAGGAGCTGTTCGTCTCGCTGATGGCCCTCGAGGGAGCCTTCGCCAAAACGCACGCGGCCGCCGAGGATCTGACGATGAGCGAGCAGGCGATCGCCGACCAGCGGAAGGATTTGCAGTCGAAGTACGACGAGCTGACGATGACGTCGGAGCAGCTGCGCGCCAAAGAGCGCGCTACCATCGATGCCAGCAATTTGGCCCTATTCGACATGATCACCAACCGCCAGGCGGCAAACGCCGCCACCGAGGCGCTCAACACCATGTTCGACAGCCTGAAAACGAACCGCGCCGGCATTCTGGCCTACCGCGACTCGCTGCAGATGGGATCGCTGTCGACGCTGACGCCGATGCAGAAGTACCTGGAAGCGCAGCGGCAGTACACGGAAGACCTCGTCAAGGCGAAAGCGAACCCAGCCGACGCTGCCGCCCAGTCGGCGGTGCAAGCCGCCAGCACGAGCTTCCTGACGGCCAGCCAGGTCATCAATGCCAGCAGTGCGGCTTTCGTCGCCGACCGGGCCAAGGTGCTGGGCGATATGTCGTCCCTGGCCGATATCGTCGGCACGCAGATGAGCGACGCGCAGCAGCAGCTCAGCCTGGCCGGCCAGCAGGTATCCAGCCTGGCGACGCTGAACGCCACGGCCGTTGGCATTCAGCAGGCCATCCTCGACGTCGGAACGGCCGGCGGCGCCGGCGGATCCGTGTTCGATGCGCAGCGGTATAGCGCGCCGGCCAATGTGGGGAGTGATGTGCTGGTGGCGGAGATCAAGCAGCTGCGGGCGGCGTTTGCTGATTTGGTGGCGGAGACCAAGGGGCGGCGGACGGATGCACAACGGCAGGCGGACATGCAGCTCGATGCGACGGATGAGTCGGCTGAGACCGTGGCCAAGTTGGTTGCCGGCGCCGTTGAGAGTGGGGATTGGAATGCACGCAACCTCAGCAGGCGTCCAACACGTTAAGAAAGTTAGCCATGCCATTCCTGCACATGACGCCGTTTATCTCTCAAGTTCGGCTGTATGACGAGCCCGATGGATATGCGCGTCGAATCCCCTACAAGGCGATTGTTACCGTCACGCACATGAGTGATCGCATGGTGTACTTGAGCGGGGCAATTGGCGAACTCGGACCGGAGGCATTTCCGGCACTCCTGGAATTGCTTCGGTCACAGGGTGTTACCGAGGTTGTTTCGGAGCGACATGGGCGCATGAAAACGCGAAGCTTGGTAGGTGCAGCAAACATCGTTTAAACCCCGCAGGTAAACCGTTTAAAGGGATTGCCCGAACGGCAACCGCTGATCGACTTGTGCGGCAGGATCTGCCGAATTTTTGAACTCACAAATGACGAATTGATAACATGCCAGTCTTACGTAGCCAACGAAATTATCCCCTTGCTCTCAGTTCAAATGCTCTAAATGTCGGCATCGTCGCCGCCTATGACTGGGCGGCCGAGGACGGCAGCACGACCCTTGCCAATGGCAAGGACCACAGTGGCCATAACCGACATTGGACAGTGCCCTCCGTTCCGGCGCCAGTCGTGACGACGCCTGCGGGCAAAGGCCGCGATCCTTCGGCGGGTCGTACGCAAGGCGCCAACTTTTACTCAGCAGCCTCGTTGGCTGCGCTGGGCCTGGCAGTAGGCTTCGGAGATTTTTCGATCTGGAAGCGAATCCGCACCCCGAGTGTGCTGGCAGGGTCAAACCTTTCGACGCTGATCTGGCGCATCACTGACGGCGACAGTTCGAAATTGCAGTTTTCCCTGTTCGACGTCGCGTCCGATTCGGGTTGGCATTGGTTTGGCAACGACAGCGCGATGCTGGACTGGCGTGACAATCCGCCTGTGGCCGCCGGGACGATCACGGACCTTCACATCACCCGCGTGGATGGGGTGATGAAAATCTTCACCGACGGTGTGTTGCGCAAGACCATCGACGCAAGCGCGCTCGAACTCAAGGCCACCGTGGGCAGCATCACGGCGAACGGTCCATATGCCGGTCAGGGCGCGATCGACGCCGTGCTGGTCGATGAGATCTACTGGTCGCGAGGACTTTCCGCCGCAGAAGTGGCCGCGCACCGCGCCAATCCCTATTCGTACTACGACAACAATGCGGCAGCCGATAGCATCATCATCACCGCGCCGACTGCCGGATCCGTCAATTCCCCTAACATCGCCATCGCCGGCACGTTCGCCGGCGCTTCCGCCGTCACCAGCGTCGAGGCGTCGTTCAACGGGGGCCCTTTCGCCGTCATCGACGCGGTCGCTGATAACAACGACTTTGCCGGCAATCTGAACGGTCAGGCTCCCGGCACCGGAACACTAACAGTCAGAACCAAGAGCGGGGCTGCAATTGTGGCCTCCTCGACGGTGGCAAATATCACCGTGTCGGCCAATTCAATCGCATTCACTGTGCCGAATACCCCCGCCACAGCCGCAGTGCCGAATCGGCTGTTTCAGCGCAATTCGTCGAACCAGGCGACAGTTCGCATTACAGGATCGTACGTCGGAACCCCCACAACGATCCAGTATCAGTGGGGATCGGGGGCATGGCTCACGCTCGATGCCGCGCCCGCCGGCGGCGTATTCGATAAATCGGTCGTTCTGACCGGTCCCGGCCAGGCTGCTCTTTCAATTCGCTTCGCAAATAGCACGGGCATTTCCGCCTCGATCCCTGCGGTCGGTGTCGGTGAACTGTTCGTCACCGGCGGTCAATCGCAGCACGTCGGACAAGCGACAGCTTATGTCCCTGCTGTGGCGCCGGCCGCAAATCCCGGCTGGAAAGTCGTCGAGTTCGACAAGTCGGGAGTGTGGCGCGAGAATGTCGAGGCGCTCGGCACGCCGTACGACAGCACCGGGCAAGGCTCTTATTTTGGCCGGCTTGCCACCTATTTCATGGCGGCCGGCATTCCTGTCGGGTTCATACCTGTCGCTATCGGCTCAAC